>ENA-UOXR01000018-UOXR01000018.1-bioreactor-metagenome-genome-assembly--contig:-NODE-18-length-213666-cov-35.147731_pt1 | contig 213666 bp, 225 predicted proteins | sample MGYA00238164_ERZ764825 | MGnify/ENA primary metagenome ERZ764825 (study PRJEB28920, sample SAMN05720171) | bioreactor metagenome | isolation source: Anaerobic biogas reactor | place... | reverse complement strand
AGGTGATGACACCACGCATCCCCTCACTCTGGTCGGAAAGATAATCTTCGATACACGATAACGGGATCATGGTCCTGAGTCTCCTTTCTCCAATTCTAGGTTGGATTCAGGGCCAATGAGAATTTACATCACTTTTCGCACACTACCGTTCTATTGATCTGATTTTGTCAATAATATCGAGATTGTATTGTAATTGAGAAATCGTCTCGTCAATTGATTGGATTCTTGTCCATTTTCCGGACGATCTGTTCAGGTGAAGTTCATGGTCAAACTTGATGTGTTTTATTGACCCGGATTCTGCAATTATTGCTAAAGCGAACAGTAACGGTAATATTGCTAAGACGATGTATGTCAACAATACCTGAGACGGGATGGGGGTCAGTCTCACAACCCATACAATGAAGAAGATGCTTGCAATGAAGAAGGTCAAAATGTAGATATATATAGACAAATAATGAGGTTGGAATAACTTGAATGTTCTTTCGGAAGCAAGAGAATAATAAACAAAAGAAAAACAACCGTTTTTTCCATCTGAGCGAAGACGATTTTTTTGATCTACGTCCTCGACTATTTCCTTAAATCTTTCAACTAGGTTCATCCCAAAAAATCCAATCAAGAATACACATATAATCGGAAACCCGAGCGTGACTACGGCAAGAAAAAAATCGAGAGGGACGGCTGCTAAAACACCAACGAACGCAAGAAATCCTCCAATCACTGCAAGAGGATCTGTTTTCGGTGATAGTGTGCGACGGTGATATTCTAACTGCTTCTCGACTCTATCCGCGAGATCAGCGACGTTTTGGGTATACACACAAGATTGGAAATTGATGGGTGGTATGAAATATGTTTCTAAACGGTTTTGTGATAGTAAACTCTCATGGTCCACTAACGTGGCTCATTTAATTAGAATCTAAACGGGAATAACAGATCGCTACACCTATCATCCCCGAAACATTTAGTGATGGTATGCGCCGACGCCGGCGATCAGACAATTCCTCATCCCATGCCCCCAGGCAGACCCGTCACCGACGGATCCACCGCAACAACCCGCCGGCATACCCCCCGCCGTACCAGCGGGAGAACGTCACCTACCGATCGCCGGCACCCCGCTCCGGCGGCATTCTCGAATCGATCGGCAGCTTCATCGGCGCCATCGGCGTACTCGGCTTCGTCCTGGTCGTCGGCCTCATCTACTTCTCCGGCCCCCTTGCCATGCTCGCCTCCATCGACCCGACGCCCGCCGGGTCGTCGGACAAGACCCTCGAGATCGAGCAGATCGTCTTCGAGAAGGTGAACGAGGAGCGGGCACGGGCGGGGGTCGCCTCGCTCGTCCGCGACCCGAACCTCGACGTCGTCGCCCGCGGCCACAGCGTCGATATGGCCGCGAACAACTACTACTCCCACACCGACCGGGGCGGGAGGGACCCCACGGGCAGGGCGACGGCACGCGGGTACCGCCCGCCGAACCCGACGGGGTACTACGGCCTCGCTGAAAATATCCATAAGGTCACCATCGGGTATATCCAGAAACCCGATGGTTCGCGGACGGTCATCCTGAACTGGCCGCCGTTCATCGCCGGCGAGATGGTCGACGGCTGGATGGCGAGCCCCGGCCACCGCGCGAACATGCTCAGCCCGTCATACCGGTACATCGGCATCGGCGTCGCCTTCGACGGGAAGTACTACCTCGCGACGCAGGACTTCTGCTGATTGGCGAAACGGGCGGAAGCAGTCGAAGGTAATTGCATTTCGCAAGCTTTTTTGCACCATCTGACCACGTTGCAGTATGGCTCAACCCGCCGGCCGGAAACGAGGTCCCTATGTTTTTCATTGTGCGCGTGTCCACCGTGGGGAGTACCGGTCCGGCGGTGACGTGCGGTCGCGGGCCGTCAGACACGATTTTAAGATCCTGCACGGGGAGGCCACGATCAAGCCGGGCCGATCGGTCGTGGTGGCGAATGATGACGGCAGGGGTTCTAGCTCCATCCTTGAGACGTACTATATCTTCCCGATGTCAGACTACGTCCGCGTTCTCCTGAACGAAGGACGTGAAGAAAAAACGATGAATCTCATGCGGGAGGAGGACCGCACGAAATCCCGTATGTACAAGCAGAGGCTCGCAACCCGCCGCCTTGGGTTTGCACCCGAGTCGGCGACGGAAAGTCGCATGGGCACGGCAGCGAATTGCCCTTCCGACCGGATCGATACGGACCGTACCGAGCGAAATGAACTGCTTTCACTCCGGGCGAATGATGCACCCAGCAGATCGACCGAGAGGACACCCCCCGCGCCATGTCCTGCCGTGCCGGCGACCGGCTTACACATACGAAAAAAATGTTGCCGGTGCGGCAAACCCGTCGGTATCCTATGGAACTCCTTCACGTATCCGGGGAAAGTGAAAGGGTCGGTCGAACTCACGGATGCGCAGCCGATCTGTCAATCCTGTCTGGATCAGAGGGACGATTATACTCATGCGGGCGAGTTGGCGAACGTTTGGACCTGCCTCAGGGAGAATGACTTTGACCGGGCAGTTGAGATCATAAAATCATTTTTTAATAAAAATAACGAGTACCATCACTATAATCTGGGCCATATCTACTTCTCCCGAGGATGGCTTCGTGACGCCATGGAATGCTTCGATAACGCTCTCCTGTTGAATACGCACTACATTAAAGCGTGGTATTGGAAAGGGCATATTTTTAAAAATCAGGGGGAGTTCGCTGAGGCGGCCATCTGCTTCAACAACATCCGCACGCTCGATCTGAGGAATGAATCAGGCTGGAGACCTGCTTCAGATTTCTGTGGCATGATTTCCTTGATATCATTATTCAACGCGTCGGTCCGGAACGGAACAGCTAATGCGCGAACGCAGGACGTGATTCATCGGATGCTCGCGGAAAGTAAGGAGCCCGTCTGGCAATTTGCCTCGAGCAAGGGGTACAACATCATGGAGCTCGATGTCGATGATTATGTTGACTTCTGTTTTAAAAACCAGTGGGAAATTCTGAATTTCCTGGAGCCGCTCAAGCCGGGCGAGGTGAATATCAACATTCACTCCGAGAAATGGTCGATATCCGGTGGTATCTCACGAGACTAGAATGCCTGGGAGAAACCATCGATTAACATCGGAATCTCTTTCAGCGATGAATGCGCTGATGCCGGCAATCAACACCGTTTCAAGCGTCCAATCCATCGTGTCGGGCCTGGCGTCGGGGTTGCTCGACTGGCGATGCGGAGGACGAGACCCTGATCACCATCAGTACGCAAACCCGAGCCCGGAACGGTTGACACCGATAAAGACGACATTCCCTTTGTACGACGCGATCGCACACCCCTGGTGGTCCCAGAGCAGGTTCTGGCGGTGCAGCGGGCTCCTGGTCCAGGCCCTGATCGCCTGACGGAAGTCCCCGGACATGCCGCCGCCGAAGAGGTTTTCCGCCGCGTACTCGGACGACGTGAACCCGAACGCACTCTTCATCGTCGCCGGACTGGCCCCCGTCCGGGGATTTTTATGCGCGAAGTAATGATGCCGGTCGAGATCGCGCAACCGTGCCCGGGCCAGGCGGTACGCCCGGCTATCATATGCCACTGGCGCCCGTCCGTTCCGTTTCCGGAACGCGTTGACCTGGTCCAGCGCCTTCCTGACGTCCTGGGGAGGGCGATCATGACGTGGCCGGCTTTTCCGACGCCCGGTGCCGCGGAGGAGACGGCGGACAAACCTCCTGATCGCGCGGAACATGCAATCCGCACAGACATATCGAGAGAATGGAAATAGCCTTGTCGATTGGCTCTTCAGTGACAGCGAAAGGCATCTGCAGCATGTCCAGGAGTGCCTTTCACACGAACTCATGCATCCGTGAGTCATGTGATCGCCGGAACCCGCTGGGCGCACGCGACAAGAAGCGAGGATCGAACGGTTATCGACCTGTGGTCGCCGGCGTGCTGTGAGGAGGAAGGCCGGTTCTTCTCCGACGACTGCCTGCCGATGCTGGACGAGTAGAACAGCAAACGCCAGATGATCGCTATTCTGAAGATTTTTCTTAAAAAGGGGTCCTGACAAGGCAGAATAGATAGATATTTATCCGATCGTAGCCAGTTTACAGTTGTCCGTTGAATCTGAAGAATGTAAACCAGGGTTCGAGGTACTCCCCGCAACATGACGATCAGCGAAAGGATCAAACTCGCCAGGCTCAACGCCGGGCTCTCTCTGCAGGAAGTTGGCGATCAGCTGGGCCTCTCGAAGATGGCGATCTCGAAGTACGAGACGGGGGCGGTGGTCCCGAGATCGGGGACCCTCATCGCGCTCGGAAAGGTGCTCGGCGTTCCGACGGACTTCTTCTTCCGGTCCGCGCAGGTCTCGATCTCACCCCCGGTCTACCGGTGCCGGGCGAGACTTCAGAAGCGAGAGATGAACAGGATTCTCGGAGCCGTCGCCGAGTGGCTGGAGCGATACCTCGCGGTGGAGCAGCTGACCGGCTATGAGACCCTGCTCGACCTTCCCACGGGACCGGAGTACATGGTTCGGACCATGGAGGAGATCGAAAACGCGGCGTCTCGAGTTCGGGAGGCCTGGGACCTCGGGCTGGATCCCATCGAGAACGTGATGGACGTACTGGAACAGCACGGGATCAAGATCGGAGAGATAGACGCATCCGGGGATTTCGATGCGCTGACCCTATGGTACGACGACAACTGCCCGGTCATCGTTGTCAACAGGACCTTTCCCGGCGACAGGCAGCGATACAACCTCGCCCACGAGCTCGGCCACCTGGTCCTCAAGGTCGAACCCGGCCTCGATCCCGAACGGGCGGCGCACCGGTTTGCCGCGGCCTTTCTCGTACCCCGGGAGATGGCGTACCGCGAACTTGGTCGAAAGCGGAAGCTTCTGGATTACCGTGAGCTCTACCTTCTCAAGCAGAAGTACGGCATGAGCATGAGGGCGTGGGTGTATCGAGCCGCCGACCTCGAGATCATATCCATGCCGGCGGCTCAGCGCCACTGGAGGGACATGAACAGGCGAGGATGGCGCACTGTCGAACCTGGTGAGCAATTTCCACCTGAATCGCCGACCCGTATGGAGCTGTTGTTGTACCGGGCGCTCACCGAGCAGAAGATCTCGGAGTCCCGCTTCCGGGAGCTCCTTGGAAAGGGGAAAGCGAAGGCAGCAGAATCCTGCGTGTGAGGGCAAGGGTGAGTGCGTGACCGGCCGGAGGAGATGCGTCATCGATGCCTCGGTTCTCCTCGATTTCTCCGTCGGCGACATCTTCGAATACCTGTTTGCGCCACCGTTCGATCACCGGACGTCCGACTTCGTCGCTGACGAGGTATCCGAATCGTACGGCCTCGATCAGCTGCGGAGACTGGGGCTGACCATCTTCGGACTCGACGAAACGGAGATCTCCGAGATCGCAACCATCCAGGCCGAGAATCCCCGACTTTCAATCAGCGATATCTCGCTGTTCATCCTTGTGAGACGGGACGGCGGCTTCCTTCTTACCGGCGATAGGCTCCTGAATCAGTACTCATCCTCTCATGCCATTACATGCCATGGAACACTCTGGGTTCTCGACGAACTGGTACAGGGGGGTTCGTTGAATCCGGCCGATGCGGGCGAAGCGTTGATGAGGATGCGGCGCGCCAATCGGCGGTTGCCGCGTCAGGAGTGCGATACCCTGTTGAGCAGATGGGGTGGCGGGGCAATATTGATACTAAAAATTGCATTGTCGATCGGCTTTTCTGCAATAGCGGATGTCTCCTGCATGATCCAATGCGATGGGCAAACTGCACCCAGCACCACCCGATATCGAAAAGTGTCGCGTCCCCCGCGGGTGGAGACGACCCGGCGCCGCCACCGGGGATCCCATTGAATACCAGGTGATCCAGCAATCCTGATGTATGATCGACCGGGAAAATTCGAGTACCTCAAAGACAAATACGGGCGCTACTCGAGCTGGGCGGTCTGGGCCGAGGAGGGAAAGCGGCCGAAGGAGAACATGGGCGACCTGAGCGTCTTCGACCTCGAGGCCAACCCGGGACTCCTCCAGCAGTTGAAGCCTGACATCGTCCTGGTCGGGCTGAACGTGTCGCGCGGCAGCATCGAGACCCCGCTCGGCAACTTCCACGACCCGAGGCCCGAGGCCATGGACTTCAAGATCCGGTACGCGCTGCGGGAGTCACCGTTCTGGGGCGCGTACATGACGGACATCATCAAGAACTTCGACCAGAAAGCCTCCGGAAAAGTGATGAGCTTCCTGAGGAAGAATCCCGCGTTCGAGCAGGAAAACGTGGAGTTCTTCCGGCAGGAATTGATCGACCTGGGCGCTCCAAATCCAACCCTCATCGCCTTCGGGAGCGTCACATACTCGATTCTGACGAGAAATTTCTGGGCCGATTACCGGATCGTCCGGATCCCGCACTACAGCGATTACTGCAGCAAGGAGCGGTATCGGGAAGAGGTCATGAAGATATTGCAGTGCTGAAATGACTCGCTCCCGCTCCGCTGCGCGCCGGCACGGGGAGGGACTCGCGCCGCCCCTTCCCGGAGCGCACGGACGCGGCGCCCTCCCCTGCGACCTGATGGTAAGGCCTCTGGTGGATGGTAGAACAGAAGGGGCGGGCGGGTAGGATCGGCAGCGTGCTGGCCGGAGGTCGGCGAGCGTCGCGGCACGGCAATCACCCGGCCGACCGAGCCGGAGGTGAGGCCGGTGGGCACGGTCTCGCGCAGCGAGACGGTGCCAGGCGCTCGAGCGCGGCGCGACGGGCAGAACCGGGTCCTCGACTTTCAACGGCCTCGAGCAGCCGCTCGGTCGCGAACGAGCCCCCGAGCGAAGCGAGGGTGCGCGAAGCGCGCGGAGAGCGAGGAGCAACGGAGCGGCGACCGCAGAACCTCGCGCGCTGGCCGGGGCGGGTGGCGGGTCCACGGCGAGGGCCGCGCCCAGCGAAATCGCCGGTTTACGTGGGCGGCGCATCCTCCAGAACGACGGTGGCGGCGTCGCGCCTGGTCCTACCGAGCGCGGCATCGAGGTGGGCAGATTCCGCGCGCGTGATCGCCACAGGCCTTGATTTCGACCTCATCGGCGGCGACGGGCGGCGATCTGTCCGCGATCACCAAAAAGGCGGCGAGGTTCCCGGATCGGCGCGCTTCCCGCTTCGCTTGCGCGTCGGCACGGGGCGGCGGGAGCGAGCCGGCGGGCCGGCGCGGGCGGGGGCAGCCCCGATGCTGGCGTACATCGTTTTTTCTGATTATATTATCTATTAGATGTCAGTGCATTACGCGCGAAGGAGAAAAAAAATGGGAGATTTCACCCCAAAGTCGGTCGTCAAGTCGGCGGTCCGGGAGCTCGCAACCCCGTTCGCATCCGTCGCGGCTCTGACCACCGTCGTATCGGACATCCTGACCAACAACCCGTTCGAGTGCACGGCCTACGAGGTCTCCGGGACCACGCACGACCCCGTCGAGAAGACCCGGGAGTCCTACACGGCCCGGTTCATCTACGAGGACCTCAACGCGGAGACCATCGGGACCGCGTCGGTCAAGTGCCCGACCGTTGACGCGTTCAACGACGCGGTCACGGCGCTGCCGGCCTGCACGGGCCTGAACACCGCGATCGGCGCGACCGCGGTGCACGAGTCGGAGGACGACACGTTCGCGGTCGTGCTCAAGTGCCACGACGCGAACGGCGAGCTGTACAACGTCTCGTTCTCGCGATCGGCGATCACGGTCTCGGGATACGAGGCGGACGCCATCCTCACGGCCGTCGAGACCTGGGCGGACACGGTGTCGGCTCTCGATTGAGCGCTCGGCTTCCTGGCTGTCATCCGTCTCATCGCCTATCGACCAGTGCCGGCGGGACTGGAGCGGCCCGCCGGTTCACGGGCAGGGTCGAGGATCGGGACTCACCAACCCCGATTTTTACGGAGACCTGAACTCTTTTCGCTAAACCTCCTGATGGGCTTCTCACTTGTTTCTCGAGAAGTGACTGACAACGTGTCGGTCGCCGTCCGTTCGCCGCGTTCCGAGTGCAGGTCCGGCGGGCCGCGAGAGTGACGTGTACCTGACTCCGCCGTCTGTCCCGACGTCCTTCTTCGCGCGGTTCACCCTTCCCGCAGAGAACGGGGACAGGGATGCCGGCGGACGTGCAGGGCTGTTGCAGCGGAGAGAATCAGGAGAACCCTGCCGGATCATCCGGCTCGGCGGAGAGACGGCCAGCGGGCCGCCCCGTCGATCCCTGCCGGGCAAGTATGGTTGTTATGATCGATGAGCACCGCTGAACACCGGGATGGTCAGACCAGCCTTCCTCGGTGAGAGGGACCGGCGTATCTCCTGTTGACCCGGAGAAGGTATAATGATTATTGTTCAAACAGCCGATTTGTAAATTTAATATTATTGATAATCTGGTGTCTTTCCTCCCGTGGATGAGACCTGCCGCGAGAGGTGAAGCCCCTCCACGGGGAGGGACTCACGCGAAAATGAGATGCGGGCGTCGATCCGCTGGCCGCCCGATGCGAGGGTCATGTGAAGGCGAGGTGTTCGAGTGGGTGAACAGGGTGGTGGGGTTCGGTACGCGCCTCGAGCGGAGCGGGTTCGTACATGACTCCTGATTCCGGTTCTCCGGACGTGGCGGACGCACCGTGGCTCACGTGCGGGAGAGCCAACCCGATAACCTCCGACCGTTCACACCGGAACGTGTTCCTCGCCGGATCGCCCTGCTGCTCTCCCTGGTGGAGATGAGTCGCCCGTCCACGCACCCTGACGATCATTATTGTCCGCTGTTTCTATTAAATATTTATAATAAAGGAACTATTTTTATTGATTGCATCTCCCGGTCAGAGCCACTCCCCCCCAGGCTGTGGGAGGCGGCGTGACAGGGATGAATGATTTTATCTCCCCGGCCCGAGATCCTTCCCTGCCGATGACTTCCCGGTTCGAAGTTCCCGTCCCACCCTACCCGGGGTGGGAGCGCCGCCTTTACCGCCTCCCCCGGCCCGTCACGCACGGGGACGTCGAGGCGATCCTGAACGGGCAGGAAGAGTATTACCGAACGGTCGGGGGGGACCGGGTCATCTCCATCCACAAGTTCGGCCTCGTAGAGCTCAACCTGATCGTCGGTGCGCCGGAGGTCGAGGCCTGGTTCAGTCCGGAGCAGAAAGGATGGACCTTCGAGTACCTCGACGCCCTGCTCGCGACGCGGTTCTAGGCGTGTGGCACGGCAGCTCCGGGACGGGACGAAAAAAAGTGGGATGTGGCCGGCTCAGTCGACGCCGATCATCACCTCGGAGGCCTTCATGATCGCGAAGACCTTCGCACCCTCCTTCAACCCGAGTCTCTCGGCCGAGTAGGTGGTGATGACCGAAACGATCTCGGCCCCGCCCTCGAGCCCGAGGATCACCTCGGTGTTGACCGGCCCCTTCTTGATCGACTTCACGGTTCCCGGCACATGGTTTCTGGCGCTGATCTTCATGGGATCGCCGGCGTACCCTTTCAATCCATGTGGGATAAGAGTATTCCGATCGGTTAATTTTGTAAAGTCGATTTTTTTGCAATAGATATTGGGTTCTGGAAAGAACTGGGTGGCACGGCCGGGCACCGGGACTACAGCTTTCTGGACGCCCGGCGCCCGAGCGCCCTGACGGACGCGATGACTCCGAACGAGATCGCGAGCAGGATGACCGCGAGGGCGACCGATGCCGTGATGTCGCTCTGGAGCGCGGTGTAGATCGCGAGGGGCATGGTCTGCGTCCGTCCCTGGATGTTGCCGGCGAACATGATCGTCGCCCCGAACTCGCCGAGGGCGCGGGCCAGGGTCATGATCGCGCCCGAGACGAGGCCCTCGGCCGCGAGCGGGACCGTGATGCGGCGGAAGACGTAGGCGGGGGAGGCCCCGAGGGACCGGGCGGCGGCCTCGTACGCGGGGTCGACCTCGCCGAAGGCCGTCCGGGCCTGGCGGAGGAAGAACGGCGCCGCGACGAAAGTCTGGGCCATGACGACCGCGAGCGTCGTGAACGCGATCGTGATCCCGAACGGCGCGAGGAACTGCCCCACGAGGCCGAACCGGCCGAAGGCGAGGAGGAGCCCGAGGCCGGCCACCGCCGGGGGGAGCACGATCGGGAGGTCAGTCAGGGTCTCGACCAGGTCCCGTCCAGGGTACCTGGTCCGGGTGTTGAGGAAGGCGAGCGGCATGCCGAACGCGATCACGATCAGGGTCGCGGCGGTCGAGGTCGTGAGCGAGAGCCTGATCGCGTCGGTCACGACGGGGTCCGAGAACGATGCGACGAGGGTAGAGGGTGGGACGTAGAGCAGCAGGGCGAGGATCGGGATTGCGACGAAAAGGGTGAAGGCGACCGCGAGGACGGCCGTCAGGACGGTGAAGCCCACCCCTCGCCCCTTTGGGGCGGGAAGGAGGGCCGTCTCGCGGTCCATGACCGGGTCTCAGACCGGGGCGAAACCGAATCTCTGCATCGTCTGCTGGCCCGCGTCCGAGAGGACGAAGTCGATGAACTCCTGGGACGTAGCCCGGTCCCCGGTGTCCTGCACGAGCCCGATCGGGTAGTCGGCGATGACCTGGTACGCCGTGGGCAGCTCGATCACCGTGACCTTCTCGATCTGGGCGGCGGGGACGTCCGATGCGTACGCGATCCCGGCGTCGGCCTCGCCGAGGACGATCTTGGTCGCGAGCTGGTTGACGTTCGTCTCCTCCGAGACGACGTTCGCCAGGACCTTCGTCCTGAAGTCCGGCCCGAACGCCGAGTCGTTCACGGTCTTGTTCAGGAGCTGGCGGGCGTAGCTGCCCACGGGGACGTCGGGGGTCCCGATCACGACCTTCACGCCCTGATTCGCCAGGTCCTCGAGACCCGCGATCTTCGCCGGGTTGGCGGCGGGCACGAGGATGGCGAGGCGGTTGTGGCAGAAGAGCGTGACCGTCTCGTTGATCATCCGCCCGTCGCCTTTCGAGAGGTTCATCTGCGCCCAGTTCGCCGAGGCGAAGACGTCGGCGTAGGCCCCCTGCCCGAGCTGGGTGCGGAGCACCTGCGAGCCGTCGAAGTTGAGGACGATCTTCGTGCCTGTGTGGTTCGCCTCGTAGAGCCGGCCCATCTCGGTGAACGCGTCCTTGAGCGACGCGGCGGCGAAGACGGTCAGTTCCGACGATGGTACCGTCGTCGTCACGGCGGCAGTCGTCGCAGGCACGGTGGTGGAGGTCGGCGTGGCTGTTCCGTTACCGGTGCCCGTGCACCCGGCGGCGCAGAGGAGCGCGGCCAGCACGAGTGCAGTCAGAAGAAGCGATCGCGTGAGTTTCATGGTACTCCGTTCCATTGATCCCGCCGACGCGGTGGGACATGTTTTGATCACTATGTTAACATAAGATAAAAAGTAATTAGATCAATATTTATGAACAGGGGTTTACTCGCGCTCGACACCGTGACCGCCCGGCTCGGCGGGTTCACGCTCGGACCCGTCTCGCTCGAGCTCCCGTCCGGCGCCCTCTGCGCCGTCGTGGGGGCGTCCGGGTCGGGAAAGTCCGCCCTGCTCCAGACAATCGCCGGGCTGGTCCCGGTGTCGTCCGGGACGATCGCGGTCGACGGCCGGGACCTCACCCGTATCCCGCCGGAGGAGCGCGGAATCGCCATCGTCCCGCAGCACTACGCCCTCTTTCCCCACCTGTCGGTCCAGGAGAACGTCGCGTTCGGGCTGCGGGCGCGCGGAGTGCCGGCCCCGCGGGCCCGGGAGGAGGCGCGGGCCGCGCTCGACCGGCTCGAGATCGGCCACCTCGCCGATCGCCGGCCGGCCACGCTCTCGGGGGGCGAGCGGCAGCGGACCGCCATCGCCCGCGCGGTGGTGCTCCGGGAGCGGCTGATCCTCCTGGACGAGCCGTTCGCCGCGCTCGATCCCGTGAACCGCGCGATCTCCATCGAGGAGCTGCAGGCCATCCACGCCGCGCTGGGCCTGACGGTGGTGCTCGTGACCCACCGGCCGGACGAGGCCGAGCTGCTCGGGACCCATGTCGCCGTCGTCGTGGGGGGGCGGCTCGCGGCCTTCGGAGAGGCGTCGGAGGTCTTCTCCAACCCGCCCGACGAACGGGCCGTGCGCGCCCTGGGGCTCGAGAACCTCTTCCCTGGCGGGAGCGTCCCGGGGTTCGCGGGGCCTGGACCGTGGTACGTGCCCGCGTCGTCCGTGAGCATCCGCCCGGCAGCGGTCGGCCAGGCCCCCGAAGGTCGGGTCGTGCTCGAGGGGGTCGTCGACCGGGTGCAGCGGGTCGGCCCCCTCCGCCGGGTGCGGATTCACGGGGACGGATACCGGGTCACCGGCTATTCCGAAGGCGGGATGCCCGGTATCGGAGCGAGGGCGCTGGCCCTGTTCGACCCGGCAGCAGCCCGGGGAGTGCCAGCTGCCGGACACCCGCCCTCCCCGGAGAGCCCTTGTTCGCCGCCGGCCCAGGGGCGCGTCGGCGGGTCGCGGCGGATGTGAGGGTCTTGCCGGCGGGACCGGGATCGGCCCCGCCGGCGTCAGACGGACCATCGACCGCCGCGGAGGCCGTTTCCGTGCCGGGCTGGAGCGGTCTCGGGAGCCGGGATGATCTCCTGCAAGGGGAGGGGGCGCCCGGCGCCGTGATGGTGGATGCTCGGCAACCCCGCCTCGGACCGATAGATCTGTCTATCGGTCGAGACTCCGAGCCCAGAAACGGATGCGGGGAGAGGGATTCGAACCCCCGAACGCCTGCGCGAATGGACCCTAAATCCATCGCCTTTGACCGAGCTCGGCAATCCCCGCCCGGATGATAGCGCGCCCGCGGGGCCCCGGGCGCCGGCCCATCGACCCCGCGTGGGTACCCGTGCGCTTCACGGGTTTGCGCCCGCCCCTATATAGAACCCGGGCCCCGGCGCCGGCAGGGACCCCTCTTCACCCCCCCCGGGCGGGCGCCCCGGGACCGGCCGCGGGCGGCGAACCGGCAGTTTAATACGTGCGGTCAGTCGAACAGGGTACCAATGTGTGGTGAATGTTTTTTCGCCCGTGAGTGCTTTTATCGCCAGGGCACCTGATCGCCACGCACCGACCCCCCCGCACGCGCCCACCTGCCGAGCGGACGGGGTCGCATTCTATTACCCGTTTTGAGCGCCCCGTGCTGTAACAGCAGTGCCGGGGCGCGGGAGCCTTTGCATGAGAGGAAAAGAGATCCGTCTTGAACGCATCGTCGACCGGAACACCAAGAAGACCATCATCGTGCCGATGGACCACGGGGTCTCGCAGGGCCCGATCGCCGGGCTGATCGACCTGGGCGGGGCCGTCGACGCGGTCGCGCTCGGGGGAGCGAACGCTGTGCTCGGCCACATCGGGCTCGCGCTCTACGGCCACCGCCGGCACGGCCCCGACATCGGCCTGATCCTCCACCTCTCGGCCTCGACCGCGATCGGCCCGGACCCGAACGAGAAGGTGCTGGTCAACACCGTCGCGAACGCTTTGCGCATGGGCGCGGACGCCGTCTCGATCCACGTCAACATCGGGGCCGACTCCGAGGCCCGGATGCTCGCGGACCTGGGGCGGGTCGCGGTCCAGTGCCAGCACTGGGGCATGCCGCTCCTGGCGATGATGTACCCCCGGGGCCGGAAGATCGAGGACGAACACGCCGTCGAGCACGTCGCGCTCGCGGCCCGGGTGGCGGCCGAGCTCGGGGCCGACCTGGTCAAGACCGTCTACACCGGCGACCCCGACTCGTTCCGCGAGGTGACGCGGGGCTGCCCGGTCCCCGTCGTGGTCGCCGGCGGGTCCAAGACCGAAGACCGGGCGACCCTCGACCTGGTCGAGGGCGCGATGACCGGCGGGGCCGCCGGGATCTCGATCGGCCGGAACGCCTTCCAGCACCGGGCCCCGGACCGGTTCGTCCGGGCCGCGGCCATGATCGTCCACGAGGGAAGGACCGCCGGCGAGGCGATGGAGGTGCTCCGATGATCGGCAAGGAGATACGGCTCGAGCGGATCGTCGACCGGAACACCGGCCGGGCGGTGATCGTGCCGATGGACCACGGCATGACCCTCGGGCAGATCGAGGGGCTGCGCGACATGACACGCGTCATCTCCGCGGTCTCCGAGGGGGGGGCGAACGCGATCGTCCTCCACAAGGGCATGGTCAAGGCCGGCCACCGCCGGCACGGGCGTGATATCGGGCTGATCGTCCACCTCTCGGCCTCGACCGCGCTCAACCCGGACCCGAACGACAAGGTCCTGGTCTGCACGGTCGAGGAGGCGATCGCGCTCGGGGCCGACGGGGTCTCGATCCACATCAACCTGGGCGCCCCGAACGAGTCGCGCATGCTCGAAGCCGCCGGCGCCGTCTCGAAGGAGTGCACCCGCTGGGGCATGCCGCTCCTGATCATGGCCTACGCCCGTGGGACGGGGATCGACGGGTCAAGCCCCGCGGCGGTCTCGCACTGCGTCCGGGCCGCCGAGGAGCTCGGCGCAGACCTGATCAAGGTCAGCTACCCCGGCGACCCGGCCGCGTTCCGCCGGATCGTGGAGGCCTGCTCGGTCCCGGTCATGGTGGCCGGGGGCGAAAAGGGGACCGATGAAGAGGCGATCGAGATGATCCGCGAGGCGGTCGGCGCCGGCGGCGCCGGGGTCTGTATGGGCCGCAACGCCTTCCAGCGCGACGACACGGCGGCGTTCGTCGGCCGGATCTGCACCACCGTCCACGGGGCGCCGCGATGAAAACGCTCTGGGTCGAGTCGATCCCGCTCGTCACCGCGGTCGTCACCGCCGCCCTCGAGGCCGGCGCGGACGGGATCGTCACCGACGAGCCCGACCGTGTGCGGGCGCTCGGGCGGGTCGCGACCATCGGTCCCGGCGGGGAGATGGAGTGGGACCGCGACGTCTTCCGGGTGACGGTCGCGTCGGGAGAGGACGAGGACCGGGCGGTCGACCTCGCGCAGCGGGGCCCGGTCGTGGTCGAGGCCGCCGACTGGACCGTGATCCCGCTCGAGAACCTGGTCTCCCGCTCGGACCGGATCCTCGCCCGGGTCGAGTCCGCGGAGGAGGCGCGGCTCGCTCTCGGCGCGCTCGAGCGCGGGGTCGCCGGGGTCGTGCTCGCGACCCGCGACCCGGCCGAGGTCCGGGCCGCCGCCGCGGTCGTGCACGCCGGGACCGAGACCGTCCCGCTCGTCCCCTTCACGGTCACCGCGGTCTGGCCGATCGGGATGGGCGACCGGGTCTGCGTCGACACCTGCACGCTCTTCCGGGACGGCCAGGGGCTCCTGGTCGGGAACACCTCCTCGGCCCTCCTGCTCGTCCACGCCGAGACCCTCGAGAACCCCTACGTCGCTCCCCGGCCGTTCCGGGTGAACGCCGGCGGGGTCCACGCATACTGCCTCCTCCCCGGCGGGCGGACCGCCTACCTCTCGGACCTTTCGGCCGGCGACACCGTGCTCGGGGTCGACGCCGGGGGCGGAACCGAGACGGCCGCGGTCGGCAGGGTCAAGGTGGAGCGCCGCCCCCTGCTCCTGGTCGAGGCGGTGGGCGAGGACGGGCGGGCGGCGTCGGCCGTGCTCCAGAACGCCGAGACGATCAGGCTCGTGCGCGAGGACGGCTCGGCGGTCTCGGTCGCCGCGCTCGCGGTCGGCGACCGGGTCCTGGGCGCCCTCCTGGAGGGGGGGCGCCACTTTGGCCGGGCGGTCGAGGAGAGCATCCGTGAGCGCTAGGCTCGGGATCGTCGGCGGGACGGGGGGGATGGGCTCACTCTTCGCCCGGGTCTACGCGGCGGCGGGCTGGGAGGTCTCGGTCCGCGGCAGAGCCGGGGACGAGCCCCTGGAGACCTTCCTCTCCCGGCAGGACGTGGTGATGGTCTCGGTCCCGATCGACGCCACGGTCCGGGTGATCGGGGAGGTGGGTTCGCTCCTCTCGCCCTCCCAGCTCCTCTGCGACCTCACCTCGCTCAAGGCCGCGCCGGTCGAGGCGATGTCCCGGTCCCCGGCCCCGGCGGTCGGGCTCCACCCCATGTTCGGGCCCGGAGTCGGCGGGATCGCGGGCCAGACGATCGTGGTGACGCCCGCCACCGCGAGCCGATCCGCGTGCGCCCCGCTCCTCGGGGTGCTGGAGGCGGCCGGCGCCCGGCTCGCGTTCACGTCCCCGGAAGAGCACGACCGGCTGATGGCCGTCGTCCAGGGGCTCACCCACGCGGTCTCGCTCGTGATGGCTGAGACGATTCGCTCGCTCGGGTACGACCTCGAGGGGCTGCTCGCCGTCACCTCCCCGGTCTACCGGATCGAGCTCGGGCTCGCCGGCCGGTTGCTCGCGCAGGATCCCGGGCTCTATGGCCCGATGCTCCGGGGGAACCCGCACCTCCCGGCCGTCCTGGCGGTCGCCGCGGGCGCCCTCGGGGACCTTCGGGACGCGGTCGGCGACCCCGGCCCCGCGGCGTTCCGGGATCTCTTCGCCGGGAACGCGGCGTACTTCGCAGGCTACGCGTCGACCGCGACCGCCGAGACCGACCTGCTGATCCGCTGCCTGGCGGAGGGGCGATGACCCTCCTGGTCCTGGGGCCCGAGGGGACCTTCTCGCACGGGCTCGCGGTGAAGCTCGACCCACAAGTCCGGCTCTGCCCCTCGATCGCCGCGGTCTTCGAGGGGGTCGCGGCGGGCGAGGGCGACGGGCTGGTCCCGATCGAGAACAGCGAGGCCGGCTCGGTCGGCGCGACCCTGGTCGGGCTGGCCGACCACCCCCTCTGGATCACCGGGGAGTGCACGATCCCGGTCACCCACCACCTGGCCGCCCGGGACCCGCGGCGCTGGCCCGAGCGGGTCTACGCCCACCCGCAGACGGCCGAGCAGTGCTCGCGCCTCCTCGAGGCGCTCGGGCTCCCCTGCGTCCCGACCGCCTCGAACGCCGCCTCTGCCGTCGCCGCCCGGGGCGACCCGTCGGGCTCCGCGCTCGTCTCGGATGGGCTCGCGGCCCTCCATGGCCTCAGCGTGCTCAGGCGCGACTGCCAGAACAGCGGCACGAACGAGACCCGCTTCGTCAGGATCTCCCGGGAGCCGGCGCCGCAGGGCGGGGCGGGCCGCGCGAGCCTCCTGCTCGACCCCGAGGAGGACCGGCCCGGGCTGCTCCACACCCTCCTCGGGCCGTTCGCGGCGCGCGGGCTGAACCTGACGCGGATCGAGTCCCGGCCGTCCCGCCGCGGGCTCGGCCGCTACGTCTTCTTCGTCGACGGGGACTGCGGCCCGGGGTGGGACGAGGCGGTCGCCGAGCTCGCCCCCGTCTGCCGGGTCCGGGACCTCGGCCGCTACGGGAGCCTGGAGCCGGGATGACCGCTGTCCTGCTGGACCGGGCCGGGCCGGTGAACCTCTCGGTCGCGGCCCCGCCCTCGAAGTCGCTCACCCACCGCGCCCTGGTCGCCGCCGCGCTCGCCACGGGACCGTCGCTCCTCTGCGGACCGCTCCTCTCGGGCGACACCCGGCTCACGGTCGCGGGCCTCCGCCGCCTGGGCGCCGCGATCGAGGTCGGCGACCGGGTCGTCGGGGTCGAGGGGACGGGCGAGCCGCTCGCGGGCGAGGACGGGGCCGTCCTGGACTGCGGCAACTCGGGAACGACCCTCAGGTTCCTGGCCTCGGTGGCCGCCCTCTCCGGCGCGCGGGTCACGCTCACCGGCTCGGACCGGATGCGCGAGCGGCCCGTCAGGCCGCTGGCCGGGGCGCTCGGAGACCTGGGGGCCTCGGTCGCGTTCCCGGAACGCGAGGGGTTCCCCCCGGTCGAGGTGTCCGGGCCGCTCCTCGGCGGGAGGACCGCGATGGGGGGGGAGGTCTCGAGCCAGTTCGCCTCCTCGCTCCTGCTCGCGGCCCCCCTGATGCCGGAGGGGCTCGACCTCCGGCTCGTCTCTCCCCCGGTATCGCGGTCCTACCTGGACCTGACCCTGGGGGTGATGGCCCGGTTCGGCGCCCGGACCGCGAGGCGGGGCTACGAGCGGTTCGCCGTCGGCCCGGGCCCCTACCGCGGCACGGCGTACGCCGTCGAGGGGGACTGGTCCTCGGCCTCCTACCTCTTCGCGCTCGCCGCCGCGCTCGGCGGGCGAGTGACGGTCCCGAACCTGGACCCGGGCTCGGCCCAGGGGGACCGGCGGTTCGTCGCGGCCCTCGGGGAGATGGGCTGCCGGGTCTCGAGCGGCCCGGGCGGGGTCACGGTCGAGCGGGAGGGGCCGCTCCGGGGGATCGACGTCGAGATGTCCTCGGCGCCGGACACGGTCCAGACCCTGGCCGTGGTCGCGGCCCTCGCCGGCTCCCCGACCCGGATCGCGGGGGTCGGCCACCTCCGCCACAAGGAGTCGGACCGGCTCGCGGTCACCGCGGATCGGCTCCGCTCGCTCGGGGCCGGGGCCCGGGTCGAGGAGGACGCGCTCGTGGTCGTTCCCGGCCCGCTCTCGGGCGGTACCGTCGACCCGGAGGGCGACCACCGGACCGCGATGGCCTTCGCGGTCCTGGGGCTCGCCGTCGGGCGAGTCGCGATCGAGGACCCGGGCTGCGTCGAGAAGTCCTGGCCGGGGTTCTGGGACGCGCTCCGGGGGGCGGGGCTGCTGTGAAAGTCATCCTGATCGGGTTCCGGGGGACAGGGAAGACCACGGTCGGCCGGCTTGTCGCGGAGCGGCTCGGCCTTCCGTTCCTGGATACCGACGCGCTCGTCGAGGCCCGGGCCGGCCGGCCCATCCCGGCGATCTTCGAGGCCGAAGGCGAGGAGGGGTTCCGCCGGCTCGAGCGCCAGGTCTGCGCAGGGCTCGCCGGGGCGGCGGGCGTGATCGCGACCGGGGGCGGGGCCGTCCTGGACCCCGCGAACGTCGAGGCCCTCCGGCGCGGGGCCCGGGTCGTCCTCCTCGAGGCCAGCCCCGAGGAGATCGCGGCCCGCTGCGCCGGCGGGGACCGGCCGGCGCTCACCCCGCTCGGCCCGTTCGACGAGGTCCGCGCCCTGCTCGCGGCCCGGGCGGGTGCCTACCGGGCTGCGGCCGATTGCTGCGTCTGGACCGGCTGCCGGGCCCCGGGCGAGGTCGCGGGCGCGGTCCTCGCGGCCCTAGACGAGAAACCGTCGCCGTCGGACCGGGCCGCGCTCGCGGCTCTGAACCCGGTCCCGGGCGAGGCCGCCCGGGTCGACGCCGCCCTCGCCCGGGGCGCCGGGCTCTGCGCGGTCCTCGGTCACCCGGTCGCCCACAGCCGCTCGCCGGCGCTCTTCGCCCGGCTGTTCGACTGCTACGGCCTCCCGTACGCCTACACCCGGGTCGACCATCCCGACCCCGGCGAGGCGGTCCGGCTCGCCCGGCGGTGCGGGGCCCGGGGGCTCTCCGTGACCGTCCCCCACAAGGAGGCGGCGGCCGCGCTCTGCGACAGCCTGGCGCCCGACGCCGCGCGGATCGGGGCCGTGAACACCATCGTGCAGTGCGGGGGGAGGCTCCACGGCGCCAACACCGACTGGCTCGGGGTCCGCGCCCCGCTCGCGCACCTTGCGGGGCGGGGGTGCCGGGCGACCGTCCTGGGCGCGGGAGGGGTCGCCGCCTCAGCCGTCTTCGCGCTGCAGGACCTCGGGATGGCCGTGACCGTGCTCGCGCGAAACCCGGCACGGGCCGCCGCGCTCGCGGCCCGGTTCGGCGCCGTCTCGGGCCCCCTCTCCGCGTTCGACCCGCGCGGGACCGACGTCGTGGTCAACGCGACCCCGGTCGGGATGGCGCCGAACACCGGCTGCCTGCTCGAAGAAGAGGACCTCGGGCCCGGGATGATCGTCTTCGACCTGGTCTACACCCCGGCCGAGACCCCGCTCCTCCGGCGCGCCCGCCGGGCCGGGGCCGCGGCGGTGCCGGGGACCGAGCTCTTCGCCGTCCAGGCCGCGGCGCAGTTCGAAGCCTTCTTCGGGATCCGGGTCCCCATACCTGTCGTCGAGGAGGCTCTCGCGTGAACACCTTCGGACACCTCTTCAGGGTCACGACCTTCGGGGAGAGCCACGGCCCCGCCCTCGGGGCGATCGTGGACGGCTGCCCCGCCCGGGTCCCGCTCGCGGAAGACGACATCCAGCCCCTGCTCGACCGGCGGCGGCCCGGCACCGGGCCGCTCGTCTCGGCCCGGCAGGAGGGCGACCGGGTCCGGATCCTCTCGGGGATCTTCGAGGGGGTCACGACCGGCGCCCCGGTCGCGCTGATCGTCGAGAACCGGAACGCCAGGCCCGGCGACTACGACGCCCTCCGCGAGGTCTACCGCCCCGGGCACGCGGACTACACCTTCCAGGCGAAGTACGGAGTCCGCGACCACCGGGGCGGCGGGCGGTCGTCGGGGCGCGAGACGCTCGGCCGGGTCGCGGCCGGCGCGGTCGCGCTCAAACTCCTCTCACTCCGGGGCATCGGCGTCGCGGCGCGGGTGCTCTCCGTCCACGGCGTCTCGGGCGAGGAGGCGATGGCCGAAGAGATCCGGGCGGCGGCAGACCGGGGCGACTCGGTCGGCGGGATCGTCGAGGTCGTCGCGACGGGGGTCCCGGCGGGGCTCGGGGACCCGGTCTTCGGCCGGCTCGACGCGGCGATCGCCGGGGCCCTGATGGGGATCGGGGCCGTGAAGGGGGTCGAGATCGGGGCGGGCTTTGCGGCCGCCGACGGCCTCGGGTCGGAGATGAACGACCCGATCCTCCCGGGCGGCGGCTTCGGCTCCAACCACGCCGGCGGGGTGCTCGGCGGGATCTCGAATGGCGCCCCGGTCGTCGCGCGCTGCGCGGTCAAGCCGACGCCCACGATCGCCCGCCCGCAGGCCACGGTCGACGCCCGGGACCGGCCGATCGAGATCGCGGTCGCCGGCCGGCACGACCCCTGCATCGCGTTCAGGCTCGTCCCGGTTGCCGAGGCCATGCTCGGGCTCGTGCTCGTCGACGCCCTCCTGCTCCGGGAGGCGTACCGGGGCTTCCCGGAGGGGCGCTAGTCACTCCTTTCGGGGCAGAGGAGGCGCATCAGCTCCCGCATCTCGGCCAGGGTGTACTGCCCGGGCGAGGACGGCCGGCCGACGGCGCAGTAGGCGAGGGCCGAGCCGAAGAGCGGGAGGAGGGCCCGCCCGTGTCGGTACCCGGTCCCGGCGATCGAGGTGCAGATGGGCCTTGTCGCCGCGCGGGTGAACGAGATGAGGTCGAGCAGGTCGTCGTCCGAGGACGGGGCGAGGACGAGCTTCGGGAGATCGCCGTAGGACCGCAGGTCCCGCTCCAGCCCGAAGAGCTCGGAGAGCGGGAGCATTGTCGCGAGGTGGACCGAGGCGATCACCCGGCAGCCGACCGCGCGGCAGGCCGGCGCGAGCGACCGGAACCCGCGCTCCAGGTCGACGTAGCGGGAGTGCGGCAGGAACGGCGCCAGGAGCCGGGTGCAGTCGCCGGCGCCGCCGGCGAACCCGCCCCCCTCCCCGGTTGAGCGGACGGTCGCGATCAGCGGGACCGGGAGGGAGGCGCACCGGGCAGCGAGCTCCGGGTGGTCGGACCGGTCCACAAGGTCGAGGCGGAGCTCGACCAGGTCGGGTTGTGCCGCGACCACGACCTCGAGGTCGTCGAGCCCGGTGACCGGCGCGACCAGCTGCATTCTCAGGAGTAACCCGAGAGGGTCGTGGTGACGCCCTCGGTAGGGCGGTCGGGCGGGGCGTCGAGGGGGCCGAACTTCTCTTCGTACTCGCCCATGGAGCGCCCGAGCACGGCGAGGAGGGACTTCGCGTGCCGCGGCGAGATCGAGACGACCGCCTTGGTCCGCGCCTGGTTCGTCCCCGGGATCTGGTGGAGGAAGAGGAACGTGAACTCGTCGTCCTTGAACGCGATCTGGATCATGTTGGAGTAGACCGGGTCCAGGTCGGGGGGCATCTGGACCTGGATCTCCTGGTTCGTCATGGCAAGAAGGTACCCGCCCTTCCCATATCCATGCTTCGGCGGGCGAGGAGACCTTGATGCCCCCCGGGGGACCACCCTCCGGTACTCCATGGAACCCACCGATCCCGGCCCACGCCTCGTCGCCGCCGTTGCGGCGGCATTCCTCGCCGCCGCTGCCGCCTGCCTCTTCGCCGGCCTGGCGGGCGCCGCCGCGGCCCTGCTGATCGTCCCGGTCGTCCCGGCCGCGTACCGGGAGAGGCGGTGGGGGACCCTGCTCGTCCCCGTCTCGGCGGTTGCGTTCGCCGCGTTCTCGCTCGCGTCCGGAGCCGGGGCGCCGGCGGCGGCGCTCGGCGGCGCGGCCGTCGGCGGCTCGGGGCTCCTCGTCGCCGCCGCGCTCGGGACGGCGGCCGGCGAGGCCGCGACCTTCCGGCTCTGGTACCACGGGCTCCGCGACCGGCTCCCGACCGCGACCCTCTTCTTCATGCCCGCGACCGGCCGAATCCACGACCTGAACGAACGGGCCGGGGCGCTGCTCGGCCCGGTGATGGCCCGGTCCCTCGCGGACTCGTTCGAAGACCCGGGGGCGTACCGCGCGTTCGCCTCCGGCGTCGCCGCGGGCGAGGTCGTTCGGAGCGGCGCCTGGCTTCGCGCCGCCGACGGCTCGCGCCGCTGGTGCGAGGTCTCGGGAGCGATGGCGACCCCGGTCCTGGCGGTCGTCTCGGTCGACGACCGGACGGCGGCCCGGGAGGCCGGGGACGCGCTCGCCGCGAGCGAGGAGGCCCACCGGGCTCTGGTCGAGCACCTCCCGGGCGGGGCCCTCCTGGTCGACGAGGACCTGAGGGTCCGGGCGGCCGGGGGCGCCGCCCTCTCCCTGGTCGTCGCGACCGGCGCCCCGCTCGCGGGGAGGACCCTCTGGTCCGCCCTCCCCGGCCGGATCGCGCAGGCGGTCGAGCCCCTCGCGCGGCTCGCGACCTTCGGTGTGGCCGGGACGGGCGAGGTCGCGGCGGAGGGGCGGCGCCTGGCGCTCACCGCCGTGCCGGTGCCGGGGGACGGGTCCGCCGGGGCCCTGGTCGCCCTGGAGGACGTGACGGGGTGGGCGGAACGGGTCGCCGAGACCGAGGACCGGCGGGCGGTCGCGGAGGCGCTCGCCTCCCTTCCCCCCTGGGAGGTGGAGAAGGCCGCAAGCGGGCCTTCCCCCGACCTCGCCGGGGCGGCGCCCGTCCCCCTCGTCCTGGCGGGGAGGGACGGGCTCGTCCGGCACGAGAACCCGGCCGCCCGGGCGTTCTTCGGCGACCCGGCGCCGCCCGACCTCTTCCTCCGGCTCGCCGGGGCCGACCGGAACCGGGCCCGGACCGCCCTGGAGCGAGGCCGGTACGCGGACGGCGGCGCCCCCTTCCGCCTCAGGCTCCGGGTACCCGGCCTGGAGGGCGGCGAGCGGGCGTGCCTCGCGCTCGCCGCGTTCAGAAGGGATGAGGACGCGACGGTCCTCGCGTTTCTCGACCTCTCGCCGGTGGCCGCGTTCGACGCCTGCCGCGACCGGGCGCTCCGGGCGCTCGAGGCCCGGTTCGCCGGCCCGCTCGAGGGGGACACCGAAGACGCGGAGAGCCTGGTCGAGGCGATCGACGCGGCCTGGCGAGCCTCGATCCGGGAGCGGGCGGTGCTGGGAGCGCCCACGCCGTTCGGGGACGAACCTTCCGGGTGCGACGGCTACGCCTGATCGAGCCGGCGGATGTCGCCCGCGCCTCGGACGGCCAGCTCACGCTCCCCCCGGTAGGTCGAGACGGTCCCGTAGCAGGTGAGAGCCTCCCCGAGCCTCGGCGGTGGGTCCGGGACGGCGCTCGCCGGAACGAAGACCCGGACCCTGCCGACCCGGCAGACCAGGTGGCCCCCGTCCGCCTCGACGACCTCCTCGACCGTGCCCCGCGCGACGGCGAGGGCGCCGTCCGGGAGGTCGGGGGAGAAGGGGGCCGCGAACGCCCCGGGGCCGAGGTACTCGAGGAGCGCGGCGCCCCCCGCGACCAGGAGGAAGACGGCCACGAGGAGGGCGAGCGCGCGCCGCTCCTGGGAGACGAGCATGCTGCGCTATTGTTCGCTCTTTTACTAAATATAACCGACAGGTTTAAGTGTTAACGGTGTTAACATGAGAGTATATGACCGGAACTGGTCTTCCCCCCTCATCCAGGACGGTCCTGAACCTGCTGGACATCAGCGGTTCCATGACCCACAAGGAACTCGTGCAGCGGTCGAACCTCGCACCGCGCACCGTGCGTTACGCGCTCAAGCGGCTGAAAGAGAACCATCTGATCATCGAGAAGTTCAACTTCAAGGACGCGAGGCAGATCATCTACCAGTCGCGCAGCGCACCTGCCGCCGCGACAGCATGACCCGGCGGGTCTGCGACATCATGGTCTGCGATGCCATGGTGCGCAAACTCGTTCCGACGGCCCGCGCCGAGATGGTCTGCCGCCTCGTCAACCAGATGGGCGTCCCGCAGACCGAGGTGGCGCGCCGGCTCGGGATCAGCCGGGCCGCGATCTCGCAGTACGTCGCCCACAAGCGGGGTTGCTGCGGAAACCCCGACTTCTCGCCCGAGCTCTCGAGCATGATCGACCGGTGGGCGCTCTCGGTCATGGGCGAGGAGGGGGAGGGGATCACACTCTGCGACCTCTGCCGCTCCGCGGCGAAAAAATTCTAGGACGCCCACCCCTTCTCTACCGTCCGTTCTTCTTCCGGCGCACGCCGAGCGCCATCCCGACGATCACGAGCGCCGCCACCGCGATCCGGAACCAGTCGACCCCCCGAACCGGGGCCGGCACTCCGCCGCCCGCCGCCCAGTCCCGGTCGAAGGCGTCGGCGAAGTACGCCCCGACACCGGGTTCGTCGATGATAACCCCCGTCTCGCGGTTGAACGAGGGCGAGGCCTCGTTCCAGTTGATCGAGGAGACGAGCACCCGGCGGCGGTCCACGACCACCCCCTTCGTGTGGACCTTGACCAGGCCGTGGGCGTCCAGGTCCAGGAGCCGGGCCTCGAGCGGCAGCCCCTCGGCGGCGGCGATCCGGTTGATCAGCGCTGCCTGCTCGTCGTTGTCGGCCTCGTCCTCGGTGTTGAACCAGGCCGAGTCGAGGAGGATCCGGACCTCGACCCCGCGCCGGGCGGCCTCGACGGCCTCGGAGAGGTAGCGCTGGAGGCGGTCCCCCGACTCGTTCGCGATGTAGGCCTGCTCGATCGCGATCGAGCGCTCCGCCCCCCGGATCAGCGCGGCGATCTCGTCGGCGGTGTCGGGAGCGAGCACCGTCGTGACCGTCGCGCCCGAGAACGGGGCGGGCGTGGAGCGCGGGGCGTAGGCCCCTTCGTCCGGGGTCTCGATCCCGCCCGGCAGCAGCGTCCCGACCGGGCCGACGTCCCGCCCCTCCAGGTCGTCGGCGAAGACCGCCGAGAAATAGCCGGCGATCCGCGGGTCGTCGAGCAGGACGCCCCACCCCCGGTTCCCCCGCCGGCCCGCGGGCGGGAACCCGGCCGGCTTCCAGTTCTCGGTGGTGACGAGCGTCCACCGGCCGTCGACAACGAGGTACTTCCCGTGGAGGTGCCGGTAGCGCGCGTGGGCCGTCCCGCGGGTCGACATGAAGTAGACCCCGGCCCCGGCCTCGAGGAGCCGGGGGAGGACGGCCCACTCGCCCGATGGGATCCCGCCGACCGGGCTGCCCTGGGCGAGCACGGTCACGCTCACCCCGCGGTCGCGGGCCGAGACGAGCGCGTCCGCCAGGACCGGGTCGGTCAACTCGTAGACGCCGAGCAGGACCGAGCCGGACGCCCGCGCGACCAGGTCCGCGAGCACGCCGGACCCGCAGTCGGGCGAAAGGAACACGGTGCCCGAGACGTTCGTCGCCGTCAGGGGGTCGAAACGGGACTGGCCGATCATCAGGACGCGGGGGTCCCACCTGCCCTCCTCGCGGTAGTGGACCTGGCCCCTGCGCATCACCACGTCCCCGGGCCACTCGACCCAGTCCGTCACCCGGCCGCCGACGAGTACGGTCAGCCCGTCCCCCCGGTTCCCGAGCCGGAGTTCGCCCTCCCGGAGCATCTCGGGGGCCGGGGACGAGGGCAGGAGTTCGAAGTCGGGGAGCTCCCCGTGGACCAGGGCGTAGGCCGACCCGTTCAGGGCGACCACGACCCGCCCGTCCCCGGCGGCCCCCGGCGGGAACCGCGCCGTCCCCTCGCCGTCGGTCACTGAGACGCTCCCGAGCGGGGCCGTGCCCTCGAGGACGAAGAACTCGTCGTCGTCGCCGGGTATCCAGGTGTCGGGGCAGACCTCGGCGAGAACGTACGCGCTGGCGCCGTCCGCCAGGAGGGCAAAGACCAGGACCAGGAGGGCGCCGACCCGCATCGATCGCCTTTTATGGTCGCGCCCTGCCGTATATCTTGTGATCGTTCGCCCGCTCGTGCTCAAGTTCGGTGGCTCTCTCCTGGACCGCGCCCCGGACCTCGTCCCGGTCGTCGCGTCCGCCCCCGGCCGGCCGATCTTGGTCGTCCCCGGGGGGGGCGTTCTCGCCGACGCCGTACGCGAACTCGAACCGCCGCCCGGGGCGGCCCACTGGATGGCGATCGCCGCCATGGAGCAGGTCGGGCTGTACCTCTCCTCGCTCGGCCTCCCGGCGGTCGAGGGGCTCTGCGCCCCCCGCGCCCCGTCGGTCCTCCTCCCGTACCACCTCCTCCGGGAGCGCGATCCGCTTCCGCACTCCTGGCGGGTCAGCTCGGACACGATCGCGGCCTGGTGCGCCGCGGAGCTCGGGGCCGACCTGCTGCTCGCGAAGTCGGTCGACGGGATCCTGGTCGGCGGCCGGCTGGCCCGGGTCCTGGAGCGACCGGTCGAGAGCGACGCGGTCGACCCGTGCCTGGTCCCGTTCCTCGCCGCCCGCGGGGTCCGGGCGGAGATCGTGAACGCGCGGGCTCCGGGCCGGCTGGCCCGGGCACTCCGGGGCGAACCGGTCCCGGGGACCCGGATCGACCCCAGCTTATTTGTGGACCGGGCGTGAACGTACTGGGGATCGGGTCTCTATGACGACGAAGAAGTGCACATCGTGCAATGCCCCCCTCGCAGAGGTCGGCGGAACCGGGTTCCTCTGCCCCCAGTGCGGGACTGAGATACAGCGGTGCTACCGGTGCCGCGAGCAGAGCATACCGTACATCTGCCCCCAGTGCGGGTTCACGGGGCCGTGACCATGGGCGACGTCGCGTGCATCATCCGGGTCATGCCGGAGTCCCCCGAGGTCGACCTGGAGGCGCTCAAGCGGGCCCTGAAAGAGGCCGCCCCCGAGATCCACCAGATCGCGGAGGAGCCCATCGGCTTCGGGCTCAGGGCGCTCAAGATCGTGGCCGTGGTCGGGGACCAGGGCGGCCAGACCGACCGGCTCGAGGCCGCCCTCTCGGAGGTCCCGGGGGTCGAGCGGGCCGAGATCGTCGAAGTGACCCTGACCTGAACCCATTTTTTAAAATTCATCGCAGACCGAGCCGCTCGAGGACCAGCGCCGTCTTCGCCCGGATCCGGTTGACCGAGGCCTCGAAGGCCGCGACCTCGCCCGGGTCGAGCCGGATCGGGATCGGCGTAACGCCCTCCCGGTTCAGCCGGGCGGGGACGCCGATGCAGACCTCGCCGATATCGTGGACCTCGGAACGGATGTAGGCGGAGACGGTCAGGATCCGGTTCTCGTCGCCGAGCACCGTCCGGACCAGGGTCGCGATCGCCTCCCCCGGCCCGTAGACGGTCGAGCCCTTGTTCCGGATGATCGTCTCCCCGCCGGCCCGCACCGTCTCGACGATCCGGTCCACGGGCAGGTCCTGGAACGACGGGAGCCGGTCGATCCGGATCCCCCCGACCGTGGTCGCCGACCAGAGCGGGACCATGGAGGGGCCGTGCTCGCCGATCATCCGGGTGTGGACCTCGGAGACGTGCACCTGGTAGAGCCTCGCGATCTGCGCCTTGAGCCGCATCGAGTCCAGGTGGGTCCCCAGGCCGAAGACCCGGATCTTCTTCATGCCCGAGGCGCGGAGCGCGACGGCGGTCATCACGTCGACCGGGTTGGTGACCATCAGGATCTTCGCGTCCGGCGCGACCTCGCCGCACTTCTCGGCCGCCTGGGCGACGACCCGGGCGTTGACGTACGCGAGGTCCGCCCGGGCCTGGCCGGCCTCTCTCGCCGCCCCTGCCGTGTGGACGATTACCTCGGAACCCGCCAGATCCGCGAGGTCGGTCGACCAGGAGAGACGGCAGTTGGTGCCCCGCGCCGCGTAGCTGTCCTCGAAGTCCCGGGAGAGCCCCTCGAGGAATGATTCACGGCCCGGGCGGCCGACGAGCAGGATCTCGTCGACGTAGGGGATCTCGGATATCGGGTGCGGGATAAAAGAGCCGACGTTGCCGGTCGCCCCGATGATTGCTACGCGCGCCATATAATCAGGACCGGTGGGAACGCGTTCTCGGTCGACGCCACGCACGCGGCCGTTCCGGGGGGCCCTTTCTCAACCCCGCACTCCCGCGGGCGCCGAACGTCTGCGGTGGGTCTGCTCCCTTCCGGGCCTGAACCGGTGCCCGCAACGACAGGCCTCCGCTCCCTCCGGAGCATGGGTCCCTGGCCGCCGACCTCGCAGGACAAGGTCTCAACGTCGGGGCCCGGCGGACGCAACCGTGCCGTCTGCGCCTTCCTCGAACTTCGCCCTCCGCATGCCGACGGTTTCGGATCACAGGTGACGCCGGACCACCCGGGCTAGTTCCCGGTATCTATTCCCCGCTCAGGGGATAAAAACCTCTCCACCGGCACGATCCTGCCAGCGGCGGGCGATCCGGCGGAGGCGGTCGGGATCCTTTTCGAACGGGTCCAGGGCGGCGAGCCGGAGGCCGGCAACCGGGAGGAGGGGGGGAAGATCCCAGAGGCTCCCCCGGTAGACCAGGATCTCCTGGTCGGCGCGCGCCGCCGCGACGGGCTCGGGGGCTGCGGGCGCCGGGACATCTCTGAGGTCGGCGTAGGAGGCCAGGAGGTCGACCTCTCCGGCGAGGAGCGCCTCCCGGTTCGCGTGCAGGTTCAGGCCGGCGAACCAGGCGGCCGGGCCCCAGGCGTCGTTGAGGACGACCGCCGGGACGAGCCGGAGGGCGGCAGCGAGCCCCAGGGTCCCGACCCCGGCGCAGGCGTCGACGAAGACGTCGGGCAGCACCCGGCGTACCGCCCGGTCGGTCGCTTCGACCTTGGGGTCGCGGGGGCGGGGGGCTTCGATGTGGCAGGTCGAGACCTGCTTGTAGAGCACGAGCGGACCGGCCGGGGTGAACCGCGCCTCGGCGTAGACGTCGCAACCGGCGAGAAGGTCGTGGGTCGCGCCCCCAACGCCCGGGACGATCCCCCGGTCGGCGACGACCCCCCGCACCTCGGGGACCTCCGCCAGGAGCCGGCGGGCCAGGGACGGGGTGGCGTAGCGGGTCAGGAGGATGAGCGAGGAGGGCGGGAGGAACGGGGGGCTGCGCAGCGGCGGGAAGGGGTGGAGCAGGGGGGTGCCGACCGCGGCGAGCGGGGCCCCGGGCGCCAGGCCCCCCCCGTCGGCGAGCACGGCGTGGACCGCGGCCATGACCTGGTCGAGCGGGCGGCGCCCGCAGGCGCAGGGCTGGCCGGCCTCCGGGGGAGGGGCACGGGGGTCGAGCCGGGCCTGCGAGCAGGCGTGACACGGGGCGTAGCGGCGGTCGAGCCCTTCGAGCACCTGCCCGGCGTCGCCAAGGTGCTCGCCGCATACCGGGCACTCCATCGAGAGATCCGTTCGCGCCAGGGATCGATTAAGGGGTAGCCCCCGGGATGGGCCCGATGCGATTCGAACGCATGACCGCCCGGTTATGAGCCGGGCGCTCTGACCAGACTAAGCTACGGGCCCGAGAGAACGCCGTGTAATTGTCTTTTTTAACTGATAAAAGGTACGTGTGCCCCGTCCTAGTGCCTGTGGCGGTGATGGATGTCGGGGCTGTGGGTGTGGGTGTGCTCCATCTCCTCGTGGCGGTGGAGGTGCGAGTGGTAGCCCCGGGAGTCGAGCGGCGGGTCGTCGCCCCTGTGGGCGTGGGCGTGGTGCATATCGTCGTGCCGGTGACGATGTTCGTGGACCTCCCCGGGGTGGGTGTGGGCATGGGTGTGGTGCTCGGTGACGAGCAGGATGCTCCCGACGATCATCAGGGCCAGCGCGGCGTAGAACACCGGCCCGGGGAGATCGGCGAAGACGAGGAACGCGAACCCCACCCCGAAGAAGGGCGAGAGAGAGAAGATCGCGGCTCCCCGTGCCGAACCGAGACCGCGGATCGCGAGCACCAGGCAGACGCTCATGAGCCCGCCCAGGCTCACCACTCCGACTGCCATGGCCGCCAGGCCGGAGGAGAGGGGGGGCAGGGCCTCCCCCAGGCACCTGCCGAGAGCGAGAGAGAGGACGCTGGCGCCGAGGCCCTTGACCATGATGATCGAGAGCGGGTCCTTGTCCGAGATCCGCTGGATCACGTTGTTGTCGATCCCCCAGATCGTGCAGGCCGCCAGGATACCGAGGGCCCCGGGGGATACCCCGTACGCCGCTTCCGGGGTGTAGGTCAGCAGGGCGCAGGAGGTGGCGATCACGACGATCGAGAGGCCGACGCGCCTGCCCACGGGCTCCCCGATCACGAGCGCCGCGATCAGCATGGTGGCGATCCCCTCGAAGTTGAGCAGGAGGGCGGCCGTCGCGCCCGGGGTGTGCGGGAGAGAGAACATCAGGACCACCGGCCCGAGGAACGACCCGAGCAGCATGGTGAGGAGGAGCCAGGGGAGATCGCCCCGGGAGAGGGTGGCCTCGCGTTGGCTCCGCCGCCTCCCGAGGGCCGCGAGCGCAGCCCGGACGAAGAGGAGGCCCGCCCCGCTCCCCAGGTAGAGCAGCCCCGCCATGGTCGCCGGAGGAACCGATCCCAGCAGGTACTTCGAGGCCTGGGTGCCGGCGCCGAACAGGAACGCGGCCGCGAGGCCGGCTGCGATGTACTGGTTCCGCGGAGAGGGAAGTGGCATCGGGTCCGAGACTATTATGCCGTTCTCTGTTTAGAAAAGAGACGGGGTCGCGGGAAGAGAGGAAGCGAAAAAGAGGCGACGCCGCCAACAGGACTCGAACCTGTGGCATGCTGGTTAACAGCCAGCCACTCTACCAACTGAGTTATGGCGGCCCGGGTGTCCTGTACCGTTGCCCCGAGGCGCTATTAAAGGTAGCGGAGATGGCCGGGAGACGGCGGCCCGGGGCCGGCCCTAGTCCCCCCGGATCGTCTGGAGGAGCGTGATCAGGCCCTCGATCTCGGCGTCGAGGCCCCCGATCAGCTCCTGCGTGCGGGGGGTGGCGACCGCGCCTGCGGGCGAGGCCACGATGTAGCCCAGGCCCTCCAGGACGTGGAGCGAGTAGCGGATCCGGTGCACGGGCTCGTCGAGGAGCTCGGAGAGCTTCAGGATCCCGATCGGCTGGGCCCGCTCGACGGCCCGGGCGACCGTGAGATGCCGGGCGAGCAGCTCGATCTCGCTCTTGAGTTTGCCGAGCAGGTCGGCCTCGGGGCTCAGGACTGGGTCATCAACCATGCCTTCTCCTTCCGGTACTTCTTGAGAAACACGAACGCAAGCACGATCCCGGCGACCACGAGCACGGCGAAGACGGGGACCGCGTAGTCGCCGCCCCAGATCAGGGCCATGACCGCGAGGGCGAAGGACAGGATGACCATGTTCAGGAGCACGGTCAGCCCGTAGAACTTCCACCGGAAGCGTTCCTTCGCCTCGTCGTCCATGATCGGAGTTCGCCTGCATGCTACAAGAAGGTGTGTGCGCGCGGGCAGGAGCCCGACCGAATAGTTCCAATACAATGACGTAAAATGAACTTTTCAGATATCCGGAGAACCTGATATCGCCCGGCTGGAAAGACCGCGACCGGCCCGCGGGGAACCCGGTTGGGGGCGTGGATGCCGCTCGAAGGCGTCCTCGCGCTCTCGCTCGTCCTGAACCCCTGGGGGGATCCGGGAGCAGAGGATCACGAACGAATACTACGCTTCGGCCGTCCGGTCGATGCTCGCGAACCCCGGGGTGCTCTTCTTCAACTCGCTCGACGCGGCTGGCTTCGTGACCGTCGACAAGCCGCCGTTCGGGCTCTGGATCCAGTACCTCTCCGCGAGGTTTTTCGGGTTCTCGGGGTGGTCCCTGGCCTTTCAGCAGGCGCTCGCCGGCGTCGGCTCGGTCGCGCTCGTATACCTGGTCGTCGCCCGCCCCTTCGGCCGTCCAGCCGGACTCGTGGCCGCGCTCGCGCTCGCCACCACCCCGATCTCTGTCGCGGTCTCCCGGAACGGGACGGTGGACGCCCTGCTGATCTTCGTGCTACTCCTCGCCCCCGCCGTGACGCTGAAGGCGGCACGCGAACGCTCCCTCGCATGGCTTCTCGCTGCAGCCGTGCTGGTCGGGGTCGGGTTCCACATCAAGATGCTCCAGGCCTGGATCGTAGTCCCGGCCCTGATGGAGGGGTCTACAATGCCGGCGCCCGTCTGCTCCCCCCGCCCGGTGCCTTTTCCACCTCGGGCTCGCGCTGGTTGTGCTGGCCGGCGTCTCGCTCTCGTGGGCCGCCGCGGTGGACACCGTGCCGGCGGAGCAGCGGCCCTACATCGGCGGGAGCGGCGACAACACGGCCCTCAGACTGATCGTCGGGTACAACGGGCTCCACCGGCTCGCGGACGACTTGACTGCCGGCGGAGGCCTGCCTCCCGGGACCAAGGGCGCCCCTTTCAGCGGGAACACGACCGGACCGGGTGCTGGAGCCGGTCCGCTCGGTCCGTCGCCCGGCACTGCGAACTGGTCCGACGACGCCCGAGCCTTCGGGCCAGGCGGCGCCAACACGACGGCGCCCGGGGGCAGCGTGGACGCGTTTCCGATACCCCCCGGGGAGCGGAAGCACCGGGATCAGGGGCCTCGCGGACTGCCTCGTCGCGCACCAGGGGAACGCGACCTGTATCGCCGCCACGGCGAGCAGCAACAGTGGCGGGGCCGCCCTGATCATCATGACAGGAAGGCCCGTGATGGTCCTGAGCGGGTTTCCGGGCTCGGACCGGATCCTGACCGCGGACGAACTCGCGGCGCGGGTTGGAGCGGGGGAGGTCCGGTACTACGTCCTGGGTGGCGACGCGGGCGGGGGCGAGACCGACCTCGCGGGCGGGGGCCGGTCACACGGCACGCTTGTCGATCCATTTCTGTGGGGCGGGACGGGGCGGGGGTACACCCTGTATGACTGCCGGGGCCTGCAGGTAGGGTGAAACGGCGGGCTTGCGCCTGCCCGGCCGGCTGGCGCGCTTCCTCGCGGTGGGGGCGGCCGCAACCCTCCTCGACTTCGGCCTCCTCTACGACTTCGTCGATCTCGTCGGGGCGTAGTACCTCCCGGCGGCCGCTCTCTCCTACATCGCCGGCTGCCTCGCGGGCTACGCCCTGAACCGGCACTTCACCTTCCGTGATCCCGCACCGCCCTCCGTCGGGCAGTTCGGGGCCTGCGTCTCGGTCTCGCTGGCCGGTCTGCTTCTCAACCTCGGCGTCATCGCCGTCGCGGTTGAGGTCTTCGCGGTCGGCTACCTGGCGGCGCGAGCGCTCGCCCGCTGCATCGTCCCGTTCTCGGACTTCGCGGGGCAGACCCGCCTCACCTTCCGGACTGGCTGATTTTTTATATTGTCCCGGTATAACCCTGCGGCGGTGAGAGACAGGATGGCAGGACGGATCCTGGTCGCGTACGCAACGAAGCACGGCTCGACAGCGGGGGTGGCCGAGGCGGTCGCCCGGGAACTCGCGGCGGCGGGGCTCGAGGCCGCAGGGGCGGAGTTCCCGGCCGTGGACTCGCTCGAGGGCTACGACGGGGTCGTGCTCGGGGCGCCGATCTACGCGGGGAAACCCCTCGATCTCGCGGATTTCGTCGCCCGCCACCGCGAGGCGCTCGGGCGGCTGCCCGTCGCCGCGTTCGCGGTCGGGATTACCCCGGTAGGGGCCGCGCCAAAGCCCGAACGGATCGAGCAGGCCCGTAAGGCGCTGATCGACGCCGTCGAGCCGCTCCGGCCGGTGGCGGCGGCTCTCTTCGCGGGGGCGCTCGACCCGTCAAAGATGGGGCTCGCCGAGCGGGCCGTGACCCGGCTGATCGGGTCACCGACCGGCGACTTCCGCGACTGGGACGCGATCGCGGCCTGGGCCCGCGAGGTCGCGCCCCGCTTCGCCGGCACGGAGGAGTGATCGGGGAGCCCGTGGCTCGGGCCGCGGAAGCATGCAGAGAGAACGGTATCCGCGATGACGACCTTCGTCCTGATGCACGGCACCGGCGCCGGCGGCTGGTGCTGGCAGAGGGTGGCGCAAAGGCTGCGCGCCGGGGGGTTCGAGGTCCACGCGCCGACGCTGACGGGCGTGGGCGACCGGTCCCACCTCGCGGGCTGCGGGGTCGACCTCGAGACGCACGTCCGCGAGATCGCCGGCCTGCTCTTCTACGAGGACATCGCGGACGCCGTCCTGGTCGGCCACAGCTACGGCGGGATGGTCGTCACGGGCGTGGCGGCACGGGTGCCGGAACGGCTGCGGCTCGTCGTGTACCTGGACGCCTACGTCCCTGAGGCGGGCGAGAGCGAGTACGACCTCTGGACGCCGGAGATGCAGGCGGAGTTCCAGGCCGCCCTGGAGGGCGGCGGGATGCGCCCGCCACCGGCCCCGGCGCTGGTGGGCATCGCCGACCCGGCGCTCGCGGCATGGTACGCAGCGCGGGTCACGCCACATCCCCCCGGCACCTTCACCCAGCCGGTGCCGCCCGGCACCCCGGCTGGCGAGGCGGTCCCCCGCGCGTACATCCGGTGCACCGAGGGGCCGCTCGTCCCGCTCTTCGGACCGTCCGCGGAGAGGGCGAGGCGCCGGGGATGGGAAATCCTGACACTCGCGGCGGGGCACGAGGCAGAGCTCGTCGCCCCGCTCGAGGTCGCCCGGCTCCTCGCCGGGCTCGCGCGCCGGCGGGGCTGACGGGGCCGGGCGACCAACGGCGGGAGGGCGACGTCAGGTCGGCGCTCCGCACGGCGACGACACGATCCCGAAAAGTGACCGGATCGGCCTGCTTCGGACTTCGCTTCACGACGGACGGTTGAGGACGCCAAAGGCAAAGCCGGACGCCGCAACCCTCCGGGCAGGGCTCGTGAACTTCCGGCAGGCGGCGATGTGCCCGGCCGACGCCGACGCGACGGATACGGAAGCGAAAATATACGCAGGAGATAGTGCCGCATTTTCAATGAAGAACGCGAATGAGACTGATATCACTCATCCGTATCCTGCTGCTGGTCTGCGGCAGCGTGTCGACCGTCATGGCCGTGGAGCCCTGCCCGTTCGTCCTGAAGTGGGGCATAAGTGGGAGTGGCGACGGCGAGTTCAATTACCCTTCCGGTATCGCGGTGGACGGCGCGGGGAACGTTTACGTGGCCGACACCGACAACAACCGTATTCAGGTCTTCGATGCCGAGGGTACGTTCCTCAGGAAGTAGGGAAGCGGGGGGTCCGGCGACGGCGAGTTCGACGAACCCCACGACATCGCGGTGGACCGTGCGGGGAACGTCTATGTGGCCGATTAAGGCAATAGCAGGATCCAGAAGTTCACGTCTACCGGCACCTTCCTCACGGAATGGGGGACTCACGAGGACAATAACCTCAATGAGCACCTGCCAGGGGAGTTCAGTGGAATCGGGGGGATCGCAGTGGACGGCGTGGGGGACGTCTTCGTGGCTGACTGGGAAAACGACCGGATCCAGAAATTCACCTCCTCGGGGACCTTCCTCGAGAAGTGGAGTTCCTGGGGGCTCGGCGACACTACGCGCATCATCTACCCAGTTGACGTCGCGGTGGACGCCGCCGGCAACCTCTACGTGGTCAAACCACACGAAGTGATGAAATTCGCCCAAGTGCCGCCCAGGGTCACATTTATCAACCCGAATACAGCAACCACCAACTCCTCATTTAAGTTAGATGTCACGGGTGACCACTTCATGACCGGTGCCCGGGTGGCCATCCAGGGCGGCAGCGGCGGCACCGCACCGATCGAGGCGACGGCCGAGTGGGTAGGGTCTAATTAAATATATCACTTGCACGCTCGCGATCCCCGGGAACGCCTATCCCGGCAACTACTTTGTCTTGGTCCGTAACCCCTACGGAACTTGGAAGCAACCGGGAACGCCCCTGCTCACCGTGACGGGCGGTTCGCCCACCGTCACGTCAATCACACCTGCGAGAGGTATCCAGGGAACAACGGTGGCGATCACGAACCTCACGGGTACCGGGTTCGTGTCGCCAGCGACGGTAAAGCTGACGCGAATTGGATCGACCGATATCGCGGCGTCCAGCGTCAGCGTGGTCTCCCCGACGAGAATCACCTGCTCGTTCGCGATCCCGGCAGCAGCCGGGACGTGACAGTGGAACGTGGTGGTCAACCCGGGCGGCAAGACGGCGACCCTGGCCAACGGGTTTGCCGTAGGCGCAGCGGTAGCGGCCGTACCGGGCGGCGTCGCCGTGCCGACGGACACGAACGCCGGACGGATTGTATGACGACGTGAACGGAAACGGAAGGAAGGACTTCGCGGATTTGTTGCTGTTCTTCAACCAGATGACCGGGATTGCGGACCATGAACCGGCGCCGGCATTCGACTACAACAGCAACGGCCGCATCGACTTCGCCGACTCCGTCTGGCTGTTCATTAACCTGTAACCCCTTTTATCGGCGCGAGGGCTCCCCTGACGACGTGGACTTTAATTTGGATGCGACGGCCTTCGTCGCCGAAGACCCGCGTTTGCGATAGGCTTCCGGCGTCGCCGGGCGGGTTCGATGAAAATATCATATTCCGGGTACCGCGACCGGGCCGCTGCAACCGCCATACTTTTCAGCTGATCCACCAAAACAAGGCATATGAACCGTGCGACGGGCATCTTTGTTTCACCGGGAAAGGGTGCCGCCCCTCTAGCCCTCATCCTACTTCTCCTCTGCTGCGGCGTCCCTGCCGTCGCGGCCGAAGAGGCCTACGAGTTCGTCGCGACGTGGGGCAGCCAGGGCTCCGGCGACGGGCAGTTTCACTTCCCGGAAGGGATCGCGGTGGACGGCGCGGGGAACGTCTACGTGGCCGAGTATTACAACTGCCGGGTCCAGAAGTTCGACGGGGACGGCACGTTCCTCGCGAAGTGGGGGAGCCACGGCTCGGGAGACGGGCAGTTCGATTGCGCGTCGGGGATCGCGGTGGACGGAGATGGAGACGTCTTCGTCGTCGACCGTTACAACGGACGGGTCCAGAAGTTCACCTCCGCCGGCGCGTTCCTCGCGAAGTGGGGGAGCAAGGGCTCCGGTGACGGCGAGTTCTATTACCCGTCAGGTATCGCGGTGGACGGCGCCGGCAACGTCTACGTGGCCGACGACTACAACCACCGGGTCCAGAAGTTCGACCGGAACGGCACCTTCCTCGGGAAGTGGGGGAGCGAGGGCTCCGGCGACGGCGAGTTCGACGAACCCCACGACATCGCGGTGGACGGTGCGGGGAACGTCTACGTGGCCGACTACAACAACGACCGGGTCCAGAAGTTCGACCGGAACGGCACCTTCCTCGGGAAGTGGGGGAGCGAGGGCTCCGGCGACGGCGAGTTCGAACTGCCGGGCGGCATCGCGACAGACGGCGAGGGGGATGTCTACGTGGCCGACGTTGCCAACCAGAGGGTCCAGAAGTTCACCTCCGCCGGCGCGTTCCTCGCGAAGTGGGGGAGCGAGGGCAGCGGCGACGGGCAGTTCCACAGCCCACAGGGCATCGCGGTTGACGGCGCCGGAAACGTCTTCGTGGCCGACTGGAGCGACCACAGGATCCAGAAGTTCGCGCCGGTGACGCCCCCGGCGCCGGTCGCGAACTTCACGGCGAACGCCACCGTCGGCACCGCCCCGCTCACCGTCCAGTTCACGGATATCTCCGCCAGCGACGGGATCGCCGGGTGGGCGTGGGACTTCGACGACGACGGCACGGTCGACTCGACCGATCCGAACCCGTCCCACGCCTACGCGGCGCCGGGGACCTACACCGTGAACCTGACCGTGACGAACTCCGGCGGGTCCGACAGCCTGGTGAAGACCGGGTTCATCTCCGTCCTGCCGGGAGATCCGCCGGGCGGGAGCAGGGGTTACTTCCTGGTCTCGACCGATCCTGCCGGCGCGGAGATCTACCTCGAGGACATCTCGGCGACGCGCTACCACGTGGGCAACACGACCGCCGGCCCGCTGAACGTCACCATCATGCTCACGGCCACCCCGATGAGGAAGATCATCGCGAACCTCACGGGCTACCAGGACGCGGTCTTCGATATCACGGAGTATCCACCAAAGGGCCAGACCCTCCCGGTCGACCTCGTCCTCGAGCCGATCGTCACCCCGACGCCGACGCCCACGCCGACGCCCACGCCGACGCTCACGCTGGACGGCGGCCCCACGGTTTCCTGGTATTTCGAGGCCGAGGACTACGACATCGGCGGGGAGGGCGTCGCCTACCACGACACCTCGCCGGGTAACAGCGGGGGCGCATACCGGACAGACGACGTCGACATCGTGGCGCTGCCCGGCGTTGGGCACGCCGTGAGCGGAGTAGAGGACGGGGAGTGGCTCACCTATACGGTCGATGGGGTCACGGACGGGGGCAGCGGTGGAAGTTACTACCCCTACCCTGTCGATCTCTTTGTCGCGAGCGACGGCGACGGCCGGAGCGTGGAGGTGGAGGTCGATGGTAGGACTGTCCGGAACCTCAGCGTCCCCAACACGGGGAGTCTCGAGACCTTCGAGCCGGTGTTCACCCAGCTCCGGTTCGAAGCGGACCAGCTCCCCGAAGGATGTAAGCACGTCATCCGGCTGCGCTTCCACGGCAGCGGCCAGAGTATCGACCGGGTGGTCTTCTACGCGCCGATACCCTGGTTGTTTGCCGACGGCTGGTCCGTGGCGGACTTCACCGCGAACACAACGGAGGGTGCTGCCCCGTTGACCGTTGCATTTACCGATACCTCGCCGGGGGGCCAGTTCATCTACGGCTGGCACTGGGACTTCGGCGATGCCAACGCCTCGACAGAGCAGGATCCCACGTGGACGTACCGGGAACCGGGGACCTACACGGTCAGCCTCTCTGTCGATGAAGAGGACTACTGGTCCAAGATACAGATGAACGACCGGACGGGGCTCTCCTGGTTCCACCACCTCTACCCGCCACAGATCAAGACGATGCTGGTGACGGTGAACGCGACCCCGACGTTGACGCCCACTCCCACGCCCACGCCAACACAGAACGGGACGACGCCGTACCGCGACCACGCCGTGCCCGGCCGGATCGAGGCCGAGGACTACGATCTCGGCGGGGAGGGCGTCGCCTACCACGACACCACGACAGGGAACGCCGGCGGCGCCTACCGGGCCGACGACGTCGACATCGAGGTCACGCCCGGCGAGGGGACGCCGAACATCGGCTGGGTCCGGGACGGCGAGTGGCTCAACTTCACGGTGAACGTGACGGGCGGCGGCGAGTACGCGCTGACGGCCCGCGTCTCGAGCCCGAACGCCGGCCGGCAGGTGATCCTGGAGGTCGACGGCGCGACCGCCGCGACGGTCACGGTCCCGAACACCGGGAGTTTCCTTGTGTTCCAGAACGTCACCGTGCCGGTGACGCTGCCGGCGGGACGGCACGTTCTGACCCTCCGGTTCTCGGGCGACGGCCAGAACGTGAACTGGCTCGAGTTCGGGTCGGCGCCGGTGACGCCGACGCCCACCCCCACCCCGACGCCCACACCGGGCCCGGCGACCGAGTACCGGTTCGTCGCGGCGTGGGGCACCGAGGGGTCCGGCGAGGGCGAGTTCAGGTACCCGTACGGTATCGCTCTATGCGGCGCGGGTGACCTCTGCGTGACCGATATCTTCAACTCCCGAATCCAGCGGTTCACCACGTCGGGGACGTACCTCTCGAAGTGGGGCACCCAGGGCTACGCCGGGGGGCAGTTCAACAACCCGATCGGGGTCGCGGTAGACGGGGCCGGAAACGTCTTCGTGGCCGACACCTATAACCACCGGGTCCAGAAATTCGACGCCTCCGGCACGTTCCTCGCGACGTGGGGCGGCTACGGCTCCGCCGACGGCCAGTTCGATTACCCGTACGGCATCGCGGTGGACGGCGCCGGAAACGTCTTAGTGGCCGACAGTTACAACCACCGGGTCCAGAAATTCGACCAGAACGGTAACGTCCTCATGAAATGGGGCAGCCAGGGCGCCGGCGACGGCCAGTTCGGGTTCCCGTACGGCATCGCGGTGGACGGCGCCGGAAACGTCTTCGTGACCGACACCGCGAACCACCGGGTCCAGAAGTTCACGTCCGCCGGCACCTTCCTCGCGAAGTGGGGGTCCGAGGGCGCCGGCGAGGGGGAGTTCCAGACCCCGTGCGGGGTCGCGGTGGACGACGGGGGATCGGTCTTCGTGGTCGATCGGAACAGCCACCGGGTCCAGAAGTTCGACGCCGCCGGCACCTTCCTCGCGACGTGGGGCAGCCAGGGCACCGGCGAGGGGGAGTTCCAGAATCCGTGGGGGGTCGCGGTCGACGGCGCCGGGAACGTCTACGTGACCGATACCTACAACCACCGGGTCCAGAAGTTCGCGCCGGCGACGCAGATGGCCCCCGTGGCCGCCTTCTCGGCGAACGTCACGGGCGGCGCGGCCCCGCTCGCCGTCGGGTTCACCGACGAGTCGACGAACACCCCGACCGCCTGGGCGTGGGAGTTCGGCGACGGCGCGACGTCGACCGAGCAGCACCCCGTCCACGTCTTCGTGTCGGGCGGCACATTCGCGGTAAACCTCACCGTCTCGAACGCCGGCGGCTCGGGTACGACGACACAGAACATCACGGTGGCAGCCGGCCTGCTGCCCGTCCCGCCGAGCACGGATCCGCCGACGGACACGGACGGTGATGGGTTGTACGAGGACGTGAACGGCAACGGCCGGAAGGACTTCGCGGACATCGTGCTTTTCTTCAACCAGATGACCTGGATCGCGGCGAACGAACCGGTGGGCCTCTTCGACTACAACGGCAACGGCCGGATCGACTTCGCGGACGTCGTCTGGCTGTTCAACAACCTCTAAGGCCCAACCCCGTTTCTTTCCGCGCTCGTGTCTGGTGCGCGACATCGATGCCGCTCGAGAGCAAGGGGCGGGCGATCGCCGGCCCCGGCCTGCCGGCGTTCTGCGACGGCGACGGGCGGTTCGTCTCCGACGACTGCCTGCGGATGCCCGGCGGGTGAGCGGGCCGGCCCCGCACGCCCCGATGCCGGGCTGACGCGCAGCGCCTAGGCCTCGTAGGCTTCGAGAAACGCATCGCGGTCGATCCCGACCTGGGTGCAGATCGCCCGGAGTGTGGACGCCCTGATGACCTCGTGGTTCGGCAGCGTCAGCGGCGTCCGGGAGCCGTCGGCGTTCTCCCTCTCCATGGCGATATGGTTTCCCACGCGCACGACCCGGAACCCGAGCGCGGCCAGCGCACGGACCACCCGCTGCCGCGGCGCGTCCCGCGGGAATTTCATCTAGACCGTGACCTCGGCGAGCCGGGCGTCGAGTACCTCGGCGTCGACCGCGTCCGGACCGAAGGTCTCGATGTGGAACCGGATCGCGGAGACGACGTCGGCGAGGGCCTCGTCGTAGGTGTCGCCCTGCCCGACCACGGCTCCCCGGAGGCCGACGGGGTACGCGACGAACCCGTCGGCGTGCTCCTCCACCACGATCTTCAGGTGTCGCATGATACGACTGTCTGCCTCCGGGCTGATAATGCCTCTGCCCCCGCACGGATCCGGCATGGAGGAGCCGGATGGAGATCGGTCCGTGCGGTCATCCGCGGGGGGCACCCGATGTCGCTCTTCGCGCCCTCGAGCCCCTCGCCCTCCTCCTCGAGATGAACCGGCGCGGCGCCGCGCTCGAGCGCGAGGGGCGGGCGATCGCCGGCCCGGGCCTGCCCCCGTTCTCCGACGACTGCCTGCGGATGCCCGGCTGACCCGCGGACGGGCGCGGGAACAGGGCGCTCGAGGTCGCGGCTCGTCCACGGCCGTCGGATGCATGAGACCTCGAGCGCGACGTTCCGAGTGCCTCGAGCCGTGGAGGCGCGGGTGGCGGTCGGGACGGTCCGGGGCGATCCGGGGCGGCTCGTCGCGGTGCGGGCGGACCCGGTGCCGTGACATATCTATATCATCACGGGAACCACAGCCTCAGTGATGGATTCTGCGACTACGGGCCGGCTCCTCCTCGCGGCGGTGCTGCTGGCGATGCTCGGCACGGCCCCCACGTCCGCCCTGGCCTGGCGGCCCGATCGCCGCCGTGGTCGATGGTACGGCCGGCACGTCCCGGGCGACCCCGCGCCCCACCCCAGGATCTCCACGAAATCGAAACCCTATTCTCCTCTGCGGTTAACAGAGAGTGAACCGCCCCGGTACCGCGCGGCTCAACCCCTTCTGAGACCCGGTAAACCCGGCCTAATTAGCGAGTTAATTACAACTGGTTGACACGGATACCTACATCTTCTCTCCGGGCGTATAGCTCCCCCTATGGACCTGCTTGACCAGGCGATCTCGTCGAGCGGGGCCGCGGCCTATGTCGGGTACGCGTCCTCGGCCGACCCCGACATGCGCTACCTGACCCGTTTCCAGACCACCGATCCCGTCATCTACCTGAAGCGCCCGGGGGAGCGGGGGTTGATGGTGGTCTCGCAGATGGAATATGCCCGGGCCGCGGCCGAGTCGGCCTTCGCCCCGGTCACCCGGGCCGAGGCCGGCCTCTTCACCCACTGGACCAGCCCATCCGACCGCTGGAACGCCACGGCCATGGCGATCGCCGGCCTGGCCGGCGGCGACGTCCTGGTGCCGGCCTCGTTCCCGATCTCGCTCGCGCGGAGCCTGGAGGCGCACTGCCGCGTCCTGGTCGACGAGGACACCGTCCGCCGGCGACGCGCGGTGAAGGTCCCGGCCGAGGTCGACGAGATCCGGGCCGTCCAGCAGGCGAACGAGGCCGCGATGGCCGCCGCCGTCGGGCTCGTCAGGGCCGCAGAGGTCCGGGACGGGCTGCTCGTCGCGGGCGATGAGCCGCTGACCGCCGAGCGCGTCCGGGCCGAGTGCCACCGAACCCTCCTGGCCCACGGGTGCCGGGCCGCCGACACCATCGTCGCCTGCGGCGAGCAGGCGGCCCAGCCGCACCAGCGCGGCACGGGCCCGCTCGAGGCCTGCCAGCCGATCGTGATCGACATCTTCCCCCAGGACGAGCTGACGGGGTACTTCGCGGACATGACCCGGACAGTGGTGAAGGGCGAGCCCCCCGGCGAGGTGCTCGAGATGTTCGAGGCCGCGAGAGACGCGAAAGCCCTCGCCGTCGGCAGGATCCGGGCGGGGGTCGAGGGGGCCGAGGTCCACCAGGCGGTCATCGAACTCTTCGCCGAACGGGGATACCCGAGCGACGCGACGGGGTTCACGCACAACCTGGGCCACGGGGTGGGGCTCGAGGTTCACGAGCTCCCCACCCTCGGGCCCGGCGGGGGGCCCCTGGAGACCGGCAACGTGGTCACGGTCGAGCCGGGGCTCTACCTCCCGGGGGTCGGCGGGGTCCGGATCGAGGACATGGGCCTGGTCACGGCCGACGGGTTCGAGAACCTCACCCGGTTCCCCGAGGAGCTCAGGGTATGAACGACGAGGTCCTGGACGCCTACGTGGAAGCGGGGAGGATCGCGAGCCGGGTCCTGAAGGCCGGGGCCGGGCTGGTCCGGCCCGGCGCCTCGCTCCTGGAGACGGTCGAGGAGATTGAGGGGATGGTGCTCGGGGCGGGCGCCGGGCTCGCGTTCCCGCTCAACTGCTCGCTCAACGAGGCGGCCGCGCACGACACGGCCTGCGAGGGCGACGAGCGGGTCTTCGCCGAGGGCGACCTCGTCAAGCTCGACCTGGGCGTCCACCTGGACGGCATCGTTGCCGATACGGCCCTCACCGTCGACCTGGGCGACCACGGGCTTCTCGTCGAGGCCGCCCGGGCAGCCCTGGACGCGGCGCTCGCGCTCGCCCGGCCCGGGGTCGAGGCCGGCGCGATCGGGGCCGCGATCCAGGCCGCGATCGAGGGCTATGGCTACCGGCCGGTCGCCAACCTGGGCGGCCACGGGCTCGACCGGTACCTGCTCCACGGGCCGCCCTCGATCCCGAATATCGGTCACCCGGGCGGGGCCGTGCTCGCCGAGGGGGACGCAGTCGCGATAGAGCCCTTCGCCTCGACCGGCTCGGGCATGGTGAGCGAGGCCGCGCGGGCCGAGATCTACGGCCAGGTCGCCCGGCGCCCGGCGCGGCTCCCGGCGGCCCGGCGGGCGGTCGAGCTCGTCGCCGAGCGGCAGGGGATGCCGTTCTCGCGGCGCTGGCTCGAGATCCCGCGGCGCGACCTCGTGCTCGCCGGCCTGGTCCGCGACGGGATCTTCCGGACCTACCCCGTGCTCCACGACGTCCCCGGGTCGTTCGTCGCCCAGGCCGAGCACACGATCGTCGTGATCGAGGACGGCTGCCTGGTCACCACGGCCTGATGGATACGCTTATGGCTCTCCACGCTGCATAGGATAGGATACACAAATATGTCGGCCGATGCAGCCAAGGCAACCCTCGCCGGAGGGGGAGACGGTGAGGCCGCCGAGGAGGTGAGGCTCCGGCTCGTGGAGGTGCTCCTGACCGCCGAGGTCTACAACCGGAACCCGGACCTGGACCTCAACGACCTCCCGCCCCACGCCCGCGAGGTCTTCGGGGTGCAGGGAGCGTCCGGGGCGAAACGGCCGGTCGGGGTCTCGGAGGCGATGATCAGGAAGGCGCTCGAGATCTCCGACGCGGCCAGGCTGCTCGAGAAGAGCCCGTTCGTCGGCTACGAAGAGTTCGGCCAGCGGCTCCGGATCACCGCGCTCCCCGAGGCGGCGCGCTGGTTCGCCCGGAAGGGCGGTGCCGCTCTCGCGGCCTCCAACCCGGCCCTCGCCCGGCACTTCGAGCGGGACGGGTCCCTCGAGGGGGTCACCTACGCCGACGCCCTCCGGCGGAACCCGAAGTACGAGGAGACGAAGGCGTACCTCGACCACCGGATCTCGGCCCTGCTGGCCGAGGACGAGCAGATGCGCACGGCCCTCGAGCTCTGCATCGTCTCGGCCCCCGAGGAGGTCCACAAGAGGATCGACGAGCTGGTCCTGACCCCCGACCAGGCCGACGCGATCGAGAAGGTCAAGACGGCGCTCGCCCACCTCCCGTTCCTGCGGGCCCACGACATCGCCGAGGTCGGCAAGTTCCTCTTCGTCGGCCCCCCCGGGACCGGCAAGACCTCGCTCGCGCTCGCGATGTCGCACGTCCTCGGCATGCCGATCGTCGAGGTCCGGCTCTCGATGATCACCTCGCAGTTCCTGGGCGAGACCAGCAAGAACATCGACCGGGTCTTCGAGTTCGCCGAGAGGCTCGCCCCCGCGATCCTCTTCATCGACGAGTTCGACTTCGTCGCGAAGAGCCGGGGGGCCGTGGACGACCACGGCGCCATGAAACGGATGGTCAACGCGCTCTTGAAGAACATCGACCGGGTCAGCCTGATCCGGTCCCGGGTGGTCCTGATCGGCGCGACGAACCACCCCCGCCTGCTCGACGAGGCGGCCTGGCGCCGGTTCGACGAGGTGATCGAGTTCGTGCTCCCCGACCGCGGCATGCGGCTCGAGATCCTGGGCAAGCTGACGGCCGGGCTCGAGACCTCGGTCAACCTGGAGACGCTCGCGGACGAGACCGGCGGGTTCTCGGGGGCCGACCTCCGGATGATCGTCAAGGAGGGGGTCCTCTCCGCCCTGGTCGAGGACCGCACCACGGTCCTGCAGTCCGACATCGAGAAGGGCGTCAACCTGGTCCTGAAGCGGAACGCCATCAAGGACCGGTCCTGGGTGTAGGATGCTGGTCCGCCTCCTCGGCACCGGCGACGCAATCGGGACGCCGAAGGTCGGGTGCCCGTGCCTCCAGTGCCAGGCGGCGCTCGCGGCGGGGCGCGAGCGGCTCCGGACCTCGCTCCTCGTCGCCGTCGGCGGAAAGCGGCTCCTGGTGGACACGGGACCGGACCTCCGGCGGCAGCTCCTCGCCGCCGGTTCACCCCGGATCGACGCGGTGGTCTGGACCCACGGCCACTTCGACCACGTCATGGGGTTCGGGGAGTTCTACCGGGTCCAGAAGGTGCCCCCCGTCCACGCCGCCCCCCCGGTGATCGAGCAGGCCGGCGCCCTCTTCTCATACCTCTCGTTCGAAAGGCACCCCCACCCCCCGGGCGTGCCGTTCGAACTCTGCGGAGCACGGGTCACGCTGGTCCCGGTGAACCACCCGCCGATGCCCACATTCGGCCTCAGGGTCGAGGCGGACGGGGCCGTCCTGGCGTACACCGCCGATACCCGGGCTGATATCCCGGAGGAGTCGGCGACACTTCTCTCGGGGGCAGACCTCTTGCTCGTCGACGCGATCGCGCCGGCGGGCTACCACATCAGCAAGCACATGACCTACGACGAGGCGCTCGTGCTCGCGGACCGGCTCCGGCCGAAGGAGTATCGGTGCGTCCACATCGCCCACCTGCTCCCCCGGGACCTCCCCCACCTCGGGCGGGACGGCGAGACCTTCGTGCTCGGCGCACACACCGACTGCCCGGCCCCGGCGGCGCCCGCACCCCCGAGCCTGTAGCAACCATACCATTATGCTCCATTATCGCCCAGAATTGCAGGCATGGATGTCAAGGTCCTCGAACTCGAGCCGGGTATCGCGCGGTTCGTGGTCGCGGGCGAGGGGCACACGTTCATGAACGCCCTCGTCGAGGAGCTGCTGCTCGATCCGGACGTCGACGTGGCCAGGTACACGATCAAGTTCCAGTTCGCCGACCCCGAGCTGCTGGTCACGACGCGGCAGGGGCGCGAGCCGGTTGCCGCGATCCGGGACGCCTGCGCGCGGATCGTCGCGTCCTGCGACGGGCTCCTCGCCGACCTCGAGACCTGGCAGTAACCCCTCTTTTCGAACGTCGCGGTCTCCCCGGGGCAGAGCGCGGGTCGCCGGTTATTTCACCACCGAGGTCGAAACCATCAGTCGGATCGCGCCATGGAACCCCACGACCCCGGGTCCCCGGGAGAGCCGGCCCGGTTCGAGGTCGGCGGGAACGTCTTCTACAACTGCGACTGCATCCTGGGCGCCCGCGAGTTCGTCGCGGAGAACAGCGTCGACCTGGTCATCTGCGACCCCCCGTACGGGATCCGGGGCGACAAGCTCCACCGCCACTACAACCGTTCCGAGGAGTTCGTGGTCGACGGCTACGTCGAGGTAGCTGAGCCGGACTACGGGGAGTTCAGCGCGCGCTGGATCCGCGAGGCCGAGCGGATCCTCAGGCCGGGCGGCTCGATCTACATCGTCTCGGGCTACACGAACCTCTACCACGTCCTCCACGCCCTGCGCGAGACCCGGCTCGAGGAGGTCAACCACGTCATCTGGAAGTACAACTTCGGCGTCTTCACCCGGCAGAAGTACGTCTCCTCCCACTACCACGTCCTCTTCTACCAGAAGCCGGGGGGCCGGCGGACGTTCAACCTGGAGGCGCGGTACGGCCTCGGAGAGCGGGCGGAGGGCGGGGGTTCGCTCAACTACCGCGATCGCGAGGACGTCTGGACCATCAACCGCGAATACAAGCCCGGCCGGGAGAAGAACAAGAACGAGCTCCCGACGGCGCTGCTCGCAAAGATGATCCAGTACAGCAGCGACGAGGGGGAGACCGTCTGCGACCTCTTCCTGGGCGGATTCTCGACCGCGATCACGGCCATCGGCCTGAACCGGCGGGCAATCGGGTTCGAGGTCTCGCCCCGAATATTCGAGAGGCGGACCCGGGAGATCTCGGCATTGATACCCGGCTTCCTCCTCCCCGGGGCCAGGAGGCCGGTCCGCGGGCCGGCCGGCCGGCGCGGGCAGGCCTGGACCGCGGACGAGACAGAGCGGCTGCTCCGCGAGTACGGCCGCCTCCGCGCCCAGGGGTGGGGGAAGGGGGCGGCCGTCGAGCGGCTCGGGAGCGAGTTCGGGAGGGGGCGCTGGTCAATCGAGAGGGTCCTGAAGCGGGCGCACCCTCCCGGCGGGCCGAGTCCCGGGCCCGGCGGGGGGTGACGCTCCCCCGTCACCGGGCGCGCGAGGCGCGGGGTCGGCCCGTTCGTTCACCGGCCAGTTCCAGGACCGCCGCCGCCAGCGCCTCGCTCGACGCTGGGTCGGTCATGAGCGTCGCGGCCCGGGCAGCGCCCGGGACCTGGACCGGGTCGCCCGCGTCCTGGACAAAGACGTCGCAGAAATCCCGGTAGAGGGCGTGGACCCCGCGCGACGAGGGCTCCAGCCCGAGCCCGGCCATCAGCGCACCAGCCGGCCCGCTCACCGGCGCGTGGCCGATGAAGGGGGAGACTGCGACCACGAACGCCTCGCGGAGGGCCTCCCGGACCCCGCCGCAGGCGAGGATCGGGCCGATCGAGGTGACCGGGTTCGAGGGGCCGACCAGGACGGCGTCGGCCCCCTCGAGTGCCGCGAGCGTCTCCGGGGAGGCCGGCGGGGGGGTCGCCGGCTCCCACTCGAGACTGCGGACCGGGAGCGCCCCGCGCCGCCGGACCCAGTACTCCTGGAAGTGGAGCCTCCCCTCGTCGGTCAGGACGTGGGTCGCGTACGGGGCGTCGGCCATCGGGAGGACCCTGACCCCGACCCCGAGCCGGTCCGCGATCCGGGCGGTCGCCTCCGTGAGGGTCAGGCCGCTCCTGAGCAGGTCCCCCCGGGTGAGATGGACCGCCCGGTCCCGGTCCCCGATCCGGATGAACTCGTCCTGGCCGAGCTCCCGGAGGGCCTCGTGGCAGGCGAAGGTGTCGCCCTCGATCCCCCACCAGGTCTCCTCGTTCAGGATGCCCGCGCAGAGGTAGAGGACCGTGTCCGTGTCCGGCGAGAGGTGGCCGCCCGAGACCCAGGCGTCCTCGCCGGTGTTCACGACGACCGCCAGGTCGGCGTCGGGGACGAGGCGGCGGAGGCCCCGCAGGAGCTTCGGGGCGCCGGTCCCCCCCGAGAGCACGGTGATCATCCCTGATCGCTTATATGCCGGAACGGTTAAGCTGATCCCGATGGGGAGGGCGAAGTCGGTCCGGGACCCGGTCCACGGCTACATCGAGGTGGAGCCGCCGCTCCTCCCGGTCGTGGACGCCCCCCTGCTCCAGCGCCTCCGGCAGGTCCGGCAGCTCGGCTTCGCCTACCTGGTCTACCCCGGGGCAAACCACACCCGGTTCGAGCACTCCCTCGGGGCGATGCACCTGGCCCGCCGGCTCTGCGAGCACCTGGGGCTCGACCCCGGCACGACCCTGACCGTGACCGCCGCCGCCCTCCTCCACGACGCCGGGCACGGCCCTTACAGCCACGCGACCGAGCCGTTCTTGCTCGCCCTGATCGGGCGGGGACACCAGGAGATCCGGGAGATCGTCGAGACCTCGGGCCTGGACCGGCTGCTCGCCGGGATCGGGGTCGACCCCGGCGAGGTCTGCCGGCTGGTCTCCGGCGACCATCCCCTGGCCGGGATCATTCAGGGCGAGCTCGACGTGGACCGGATGGATTACCTCCTGCGCGACGCGCACTACACCGGTGTCCCGTACGGGACCGTCGATGCCGAGAGGCTGATCCGCTCGGTCAGGATGACCGGGCACGGCCTCGCCATCGACGAGGGGGGGATCGCGGCGGCCGAGTCGCTCCTCGTCGCCAGGACCCTGATGCGGCCCTCGGTCTACTTCCACCACGTCGCCCGGATCGCCGAGGGGATGTTCACGCTCGCCCTCGACCTCCACCTGGAGACACCCGGCGGCGCCGGGGAGGCCGCGGCCCTCCTCGCCTCCGACGACGGCGGCTGCATGCAGGCCCTCCTCCGGTCGCCGCACCCTGGTTGCCGGGAGCTCGCAGAGCGGATCATGGCGCGGCGGCTCTACAAGCGCGCGGTCTGGGTCGGGAGAGACCAGGTCAACTGGGCCGCGCTCCCGGCCGGCCCTGGCATCGCCTGGAACCGGGAGACGGCGGGCGCGATCGCCGAGTCGGCCGGGGTGGAGCCCGGGGAGGTGATCGTCGACGCCGCGCCGTTCCCCCGGGACCTTTCGATGGAGGTCCGGATCCGGAGCGGGTCGGGCACGCTCCCGCTCGACCAGTGCTCCCCCATGGTCGCGACGCTGAACGAGACCCGGCGCGGGCAGTGGCGACTCGGGGTTTACGCCCCCCCCGCCGCCGTGGAGCGGGTCGCGGCCTCTGCCGTCGAGCACCTCCACATCCGGCCGGCGACCCTCCAGGAGCGTCTCCCCGTCTGAACGGATCACAAGTCATTTTACCAGAGAGGGCGAACTCTTTTTCGAATACAGGTTCTCTGGCCGCCGCATTTTTCGATCGAGCCCGTCTGGAGGGGCAATTTTCGAAACCGCCGATGCAGGGGCCGCGCACATGGTATTCGGGGTGAGAACACCGGCAGGCGATTGAGCCCGGGAAGGAGGGGAGAGCGTGATCACGATCTATGTGTCCACGAGCGAGGGGCTCACGACCGTCGACGACTTCGTCGCCGGATCGTGGGTACACGTCTCGAATCCGAGCAACCAGGAACTGGCCCTGCTCGTGGAACGGTTCGGGATCCCGCTCGACTTCCTGACCGACCCGCTCGACCTGGAGGAGCGGGCCCGTCTGGATACCGAGGACGGCGCCCGCCTGGTGGTCCTCCGCGTCCCCCACCTCGATACCTGGACCGACGACATCCCCGTCACGACCCTCCCGATCGGGATCGTCCTTGTCGACGACGTGGTAATCACCGTCTCGGCCATCGAGCCCGAGGTGATCGGGGACTTCAAGCGGGGCCAGGTCAGGAACTTCGCGACCCAGGAGCGCACCCGGTTCCTGCTCCAGGTCTTCATGAGGACCACGCTCCTCTTCCTCCGGTACCTCCGGGACATCAACCGGGCCTCGAACAACGTGGAGCGGGACCTGTACCGCTCGACCCGGAACGAGCAGCTGATCCGGCTCCTGAACCTCGAAAAGTGCCTGGTCTTCATCTCGACCTCGCTCCGGGCGAACGCCTTCATGATGGAGAAGTATCACAACGCCACCTACTCGCGGCTCGACCAGGAGGACCAGGACCTGCTCGACGAGGTGATCATCGAGAACCGGCAGGCCATGGAGATGGCCAAGATCTACTCGGAGATCCTCTCGAGCATGATGGACGCCTTCGCCTCGCTCATCTCGAACAACCTGAACACCGTGGTCAAGACGCTGACCACGATCACGATCATCCTGATGATACCGACGCTCGTCGCATCGTTCTACGGGATGAACGTCGACCTCCCGTTCCAGGGGTCGCCCGAGGCCTTCTTCCTGATAATCGGGTTCTCGGCGCTGCTTTGCACGATCGGGATCCTGATCTTCTGGCGGGGCAACCTCTTCTAGGTCGGGCCGGGACCCGCAGGCCACCCGCAGGTTTAACACCGGACCCCCCCCAACCGATCACCCTGATGGAACAAGACGAGCCCTGCCCCGGGTGCGGCGAGGAGGCCCCGCAGGAGGTCCTCCGCGAGTCCCGCGACCTCCTGCTCCGCTGCACCGCCTGCGGTCACGTCCACCGGGCCCCGCGCGAGGTGCGCCCCGAACCCCTCCGGGTCCGCGCGATCGTCTCGGCGGGGACCGAGTCGGTCCCCGGCACGGTCGAGCTGATGCCCGGCGATCCGGTCGAGCTCGGGGACCTCCTGGTGGCCGAGGGGGAGGGGGACGAGGCGGCGGGGGTCGAGGTGACCTCGATCGAGGTGGCCGGCGGCGGGCGGGTGGCCCGCGCGCGGGCCGACGCGGTCGAGACCCTCTGGACCCGGGTGGTCGAGGACGTGGTGGTCCCGGTCTCGGTCCACCAGGGGCGCGAGACGATCCCGCTCCACCAGCGGGTCGACGGCGAGCAGGTCTTCGTGGTCGGCGAGGTCGCGAACTTCGGCAACCGGCCGGTCCGGATCTCGCACATAAAGCTCCGGGACGGCCCCGTGCTCAGGAAGGAGGGCTGGAAGACGGTCGCCCGGCGGGTGCGGCGGATCTACGGCCGGTTCGAGCGCGAGCCGCCCGCCGGCCGCGGGAGGGGCCGGGCCGGCGGGCCGCCGCCTCGCGGCTCCGGGGCGGGGGACCTGCGGCGCCCCGGGAGCGAAGCTACCCGACCGGGAACGGGTCCGAAGAGAGAAGACGGGTGACCTGGAGCGTCTCGCGCCTCGGTTCGCCCGGGGCGTCGGGCGCCTCGCCCCCCGCGAGCGCCTCCAGGATCGCGCCGATCGCCTCGCCGTGGCGCGGGCTGTACCCGCCCTCAAGCACGAGGGCGGGCGCACGGCCTGTCGCCTCCTGGACGAGCCGCGCCATCATCCCGAAGTCGGCCGGCAGGAGGGCCATGCCCCCCAGGGGGTCGCCGGCGAGCGCGTCCTGGCCGGCCGAGACCAGAACCAGGTCCGGGGCGAAGCCGGAGAGGGCCGGGCAGAAGACCGACTCGAAGACGTGCCGGTAGTCGGCCCCGGTGCTCCCGGCCGCGAGCGGGGCGTTCAGGGTGTAGCCGAGCCCGTCCCCGGCCCCCCGCTCGTCGTGCCAGCCGGTCCCGGGGAAGTGGAACCGGCGGTGGACCGAGCAGTAGAGGACCCGATCGGTCCAGTAGAAGGCCTGCTGCGTCCCGTTCCCGTGGTGGACGTCCCAGTCGACCACGGCGACCCGCCCGGTTCCCGTGGCCAGGGCGCCGGCGGCGGCGACGGCGACGCTGTTGAAGAGGCAGAAGCCCATCGCCCGGATTCGCTCGGCGTGGTGGCCCGGCGGGCGGACCATCGCGAGAACGGGGGTGCCGGCGAGCGCGAGCCGTGCGGCCTCGATCGCGGCCCCCGCGGCCGAGCAGGCGACCCCGAACGAGCGGGGCGTGATGTAGGTATCGGGGTCGAGCTGTCCGACCCCGGAGAGCGACGCGCACCGGGAGGCGACGAACCCGATGTAGGCGGGATGATGGATTCGGGCCAGGGCCGCTTCGGGGGCGGGCGGGCCCGGGGGGGCGAACCGCTGCCCGGGCGGAACCCCGGCAAGCGCCGCCTCGAGCCGGGCCTGGCACTCCGGGTGGCCGGAAAGGTCGTGCAGGGCCGCGTCGGGCTGGACCAGGACGACCGGTTGCATGGACGTCCATCGGCATCCCGTCCCAATCAGGCTTTCGCCCGGAGGGGGCTCCCGGCGGGGCCTCAGCCCTGGCCGTAGGACCGGACGTGCTCCCGGGCCCGCCGGAGGTCGTCGCCAACCCCGTCCGTCTCCCGGCCGAAGTGCCGCCAGTCCTCGCCGACTGGGCAGACGGCGATGCACCGGCCGCAGGGAGCGAGGTGCCGGGCGGCGAGATCGGCGGCGCGCCCGGCGCAGGCCTTCTTGTCGGTGAGCGAGCCGGGGTAGTCTCCGGGCTCGAGCGCCCCTGCCGGGCAGGCCTCGACGCAGGCCATGCAGCGGGTGCAGAGGTCCTCCCCGAGCACGTCGTCCGGCGGGAGCTCGGCCGAGGTGAAGACCGAGGCGAAGCGGGCCCGCGGGCCGTAGGCCCGGGTCAGGAGGAGGTTGTTGACCCCGAACGTCCCCAGCCCGGCGTGGTACGCCGCGTGCCGGTGCGAGAAGAACGCGACCGGGTTCTCGAGCAGGACGCGGACCGAGCCGTAGCCGTCCCGGGTCACCGGCACCGCCCGGTGGCCGGACGCGTTCAGCAGCCCTGCGACCCGGTACGCGTTCGCGTCGAGCAGGGCGTTGACCGCCAGGTAGAGGTCGTGGTACCAGATCGACGGGGCCGTCTCGACCACGGGGAGGAAGACCGGCATCCCGATCACGACCACCGTCCGGGTCCCCGGGACGATCGAGGCCGGCCGGAACGGTTCCGGCACCCGGGGCCCGGACAGCGGCGAGTCCCAGCGGTCCGCCGGCGCGAACCCGACGAGCGGGACCCCGAGGCGCCGGCACTCCTCCTCGATCTCCCTCCTGAGCTGGGCGTCCATGATACTCGGTTGGGCGGGCGGGCGATAAATACAGTGGGGAGCGATCCCACCGTCAGGTTCATCCCGGAACAGGCGCCACCTGGAGGTGATGACGACGATCGCGACCGAGGAGCGGGTCTGCGCCGTCTGCGGCGAACGCTCGCCCCAGGGGTTGGTGGTGGAGGCGGGGCGCGAGGGGTCGGCCGACCTGGACCTCCGCCCCCCTCCCGAGCAGCGTGATACCATCGAGCACTGGGTCCAGGAGTGCCCGCACTGCGGCTACTGCGCGCCCGCGATCGACCAGCCGGTCGTCGACGGGGCGGTCGGCCGGGTCGGGTCGGACGGCTACCGGGCGATCCGGGCGGAGACGGGGACCCCGCCCCTCGTGGTCCGGCTCCTCTGCGCCTCGACCCTGCTCGAGCACGCGGGCCGGTGGGTCGAGGCGTCGGAGACGGCGCTCTGGGCGGCCTGGGCGGCCGACGACGCTGGCGACAACGAGGCGGCCCTGCGGGCGCGGCGGCGGTTCCTGGACCTGGTCGAGGACCTCCGGGGCCGGGGCGAGCACTACATCGAGGACCCCGACGCCGAGGCGCTCGTGATGGTCGACGTGGCCCGCCGGGCCGGGGAGTTCGACCGGGCGGCAGGGCTCGCGGACCGGCTGGCCGCGGTCCAGGACCCCCGCTTCGGGGCGATCGTCGCCTTCCAGCGGGCCCGGATAGCGGCCCGCGACACCGGGCGGTACACGGTGGAGGAGACGTTCGGCGGGGGGTCCCGCTGAGGGCCGGCGGGGCTCCCGGGCACAGGAGATGGTGCCTCTTAAATACGATCGCGCGATAAAGGGGAGATGCGATGAACGCCAGTCCGGAGACCGGGTCGACGGTGATCGAGGTCGCGCGGGTGATCGGGCCCCGCTGTGTCGAGGAGGAGGACGGGAGGCGGCTGATGGCCCTGATCCGGCCGGTCCTGCTCGCCGGGAAGGAGGTCGAACTCGACTTCGCCGGGGTCGAGAGCATCTCGGTGCCGTTCCTGGCCGAGGCCGTCGGCCGGCTCCTGGAGGTCGTGCCGCTCGAGGAGATCCTGAGGCGGCTGGTCGTCAACCACATGACCGTCCGAGACGTCCAGGCGCTCCGGTACACGCTCGAACACGCGGGCGGCGCCAGGGACGACCGGGACACGCCCCCGCCGGGGTACGGGTGACCGGGACCGTCTCCTCCTCGGTGACGGGACGCGGGGCATGATCCCCGTCGCCTTCAGCCTCACGCCCGCCGGCGCCCTCGGGGACCTCGAGATCGACGGGGTGCCGTTCGAGGGGTGGGCCTCCGCGGAGTACTGCGAGGCCCCGGAGGAGTCCGCGGTGGGCGGGCCGCACCTCGTCGTCGAGCTCCCGATCGAGCGCTTCACCCCGGGGCCCGGCGGGCTCCTCCTCTGGATCGGTGAGACCGCGTACACGGTGGACCTGGGCCAGACGACCGTCCCCGCGGGGGGCGTGCTCGCGGGCGACGGTGGCAGGAGGGCCGGGATGCTCCCCGTGATGATCCTGGTCAGGTGCCAGGGGCGGGACCTCGCGGGACGCCTGGTCGCCCCCGCCGCCAATTCGCCCGGGGGAGTTGAGCCGGGAGATACCCCTTTCTCTATGACCGGGCACCTCGTCCCATGACCTTCCGGGAGCCCGACGACCGGCTCTGGGAGGAGATCGGGCCGCTCCTCCCGCCTTCGTCTCCCCACGGCGGCCGCCGGGCCGACCGGCGGCGGCTCTTCACCGGGGTGCTCTACGTCCTCTCGACCGGCGTCGCGTGGGCGGACGCCCCGCGCTGCTACGGCGCGAAGTCGACCATCCACCGGCTCCACCAGGAGCTCTGCCGGACCGGGCGGTACCCCCTCCTGCTGCGGGTGCTGCGGGCAAGCGGCTACGAGACGGGCCGGATCGACCTCTCGCGGTGCAGGGCCGCCACCCCCGACCGGGCGACGCGGCTCTCGGACTGGCCCCGGCGCCCGCTCCCCGGCGAGGCGCCCCCGCGGGTCAGGTGAACGCCCGCTCCTGGAGCATGACCATGCAGAAGAGGATCGCGGCCTCGAGCCGGCCCGGGTCCAGGACCGCCGGGGCGACCAGGACCGCGCCGGGGTTCTTACGGACGAGCCGGAAGACCGAGCGCCAGGGGACCGGGTCGGCCAGGTCGGGCCGCTCCCCCTGCCAGTGGACCCTGAGGTACCGGACGGCCCCCGGGGGGATCCGCGCGACCTCGGCAGCGGTCCTCGTCCGGGCGGCGGCGTACAGGGCGGACGGGTCGAGCGCGAGCCCGGCGTGCGGCGCGAGCGCGGGCGCGCGCCGGACCAGGTACGCCCAGAACTCCGCGAGCCCGGCGCCATCGGGGATCGCCTGCCCGGGGCGGTGCGCGACCAGCACGGACGGCGGCGGGGCGGGGCCGGTGGGCGCGGCCCCTCGGACGGCCTCGATAGCCCGGACCAGGTCGGCGGGCCGGTTCCGGTCGGGTCCCGGCTCGATCACGACCGCGGAGGGGCACCCCTCCAGATCCCCGGCCAGGTCGCGCGCGAACCCGGAGGTCCAGGCCCCGTCGTGCCATCGCGGCGGGGCGTAACCGTCCCGGCCAGCGGGCGGGATCCTGAGCACCCACGGGAGGGACGGCGGCGAGGGCTCGCCGGGAGCGACCTCGACCAGGTCGCACCCGGTCGAGCGCGCGCACTCCTCCCTCGCGCGGAGGGGGGCCCGGACCGTGTCTGGGAGGACGTAGGTGACGTCGGCCATACCCGGAGTACTGGGAGGTGCCTCCACTTCAGGCCCCCGGCGGGACCCGGGGTCAGGCCCCCCGGAAGAACCAGCCGGCCCGCCGCACCATCGGCGTGACGCCGGCCGAGGAGAGATTCCCCGCCGCCCACTCGTACCGGGACCGGATCGCCGGCGGGAGGACGGACTCAGGGCACTCGACGAAACCGAAGGAGCCGTAGAACCCCTCGAGGCCGCTGACGGCGAACATGTAGAGGTCCTCGTTGTGGCAGGCCTCGACGAGCGCACCGACCACGCGCCGCGAGTACCCCCTGTGCCGGAACGGCTCGGGGGTGAAGACGGCGTCGACCTCGTGCCCGTCGGGGTGGCGGTGGCACCGCGCGAGGGAGACCGGGGTCCCGTTCGCGTAGAGCCCGAAGACCCGGTCGACGCCGGGGTCCCCGCGCGTCTGGTGGTAGTCGCGCCAGACCCCGTCCGCGAGCGGGAACTCGGGGGCGAGCAGCTCGCGGACCACGACGGTGAGGAGGCGCTGCGGCGAGGCGACCAGGACGGGGCACGGCCCCGCGTACGCCACCCCCTCAGCCACCGGCCCGAGCCGGACGCCCGCGACGGCGTCCCGGGCCCCGACCCTGCTGAGCACGATCGCGGTCGACCTGAGCTCGACGGCGGCCGCGACGATCCCCGGGACGGCCGCGCCGGGACGGACGAGCGGGTCGAGCCCGAGCCGGGCGGCGACGGTGGCGAGGGCGGGCGGGACCCGCTCCCCGACATGGAGGAGCACCCCCTCGCCCACGCCCCCCGCGGCCGCGAGCCGCTCGGCTGCCTCGAGCGAGGTCTCCGAGAGGTCGGTCGGGACTAGTGGGCGGGCGAGAAGCGGGCCCGTCCGCTCTCCCCGCACCACGAGCAGGTCGGTTCGCGCCGCCCTGAGCAACCCGGAAGAGACCGAGCCGAGGAGCCGGTCGACCGCGCGCCCGCGCCCACGCGCGCCCACTGCGACCAGGTCGGCGCCCGCCTCCGCGGCCCCCTCGAGAAGGGCGTGGACGACCGTCCGGTCGCCGCGGGGCACGGTCCGGACATCGACCTCGGCCCCGGAGAGCGCGAGCCGGCGGGCCTCGGCCTCGAGCGCGGGGTTCGGGTCGGACCCCCCCTGGCCGGCGACGTGGACCAGCAGCAGGCGCGGTGGCCCGGGCAGGTCCAGGCAGGCGTCCGCCGTGCGGGCGCTCTCCTCTGAGAGGTCGGTCGCGACCAGGACGCGCCGCCAGGTCATACGAGCCGGCTCCCCTCGAGCGGCACGGTCAGCACGAACCGGGCACCCGAGCCTGCCCCCTCCTCGCTGATCCCGATCCCGGTGATCCCCAGGGACTCCCTGGCGAAGTACAGCCCGTGGCCGTACCGCCGGGCGGTCGGGGAGAAGAGCGACCCCCGCTCGGCGGGCGGGACGCCGGTGCCGTCGTCCTCGATCCAGATCCGGCAGCCGTCGGGGCCGTGGTGGCAGGTGACCAGGACCGCGGTCGCCCCGGTCCCGGGCCGGGTCGCGTTGTGCAGGAAGTGATACAGCGCGGACGGGAGCGTGGGGTCCGCGTAGACCTCGAGCCGAGCGACCCAGGCCCGGACTACGACCGGGCCCGGGTCCAGCCGGGCGACCGCCTCCTCGACCGCCTCCTCGACCCGCTGCCAGGCGGCGGGCCGCCGGCCGAGCCTGCGGAACTCACGTGCGACCGCGGCGCTGCGGGCGATCGCCTCTAGCATCGCGCCGAGCCGGCGCAGGACGGCGAGGGTCTCCGGGTCGGTCACGGTCGCCCGGCCCCGCTCCAGGCAGGCATCCATGTCCCCGACGGTCGCCGCGAGGTCCTGGTCCAGGATCCGGGCGAGCGTCCCCATGGTCCGGTTCGCGGACTCCAGGGCGGAACGGGCCAGGTAGCGCTCGGTCACGTCCGCCAGGCTCACCACCGTGCTCCCGGGGCCGAGCGGCGCCCCCGAGGCAAGCCCGTGGACCGGGGTGCCCGACGGGGCCGAGAGGACGAGCTCGAGATCATCGACCGGTCCCCGGGCGGCCAGGGCGAGGAAGACACGGACCGCCTCGGGGTCGGCCGCGACCTCGGCCAGGGGCCGCCCGACCAGCCCGCCGTCCTCCCGGCCCAGGAGCGCGGTCGCGCGCGGGTTCGCCTCCTGGACGACGCCGTCCGCGTCCAGGACCAGGATCGCGGCGACCGACGAGTCGAATAGCCCGCGGTAGCGCTCCTCCTGGGACCTGAGCCGGCGCGAGAGGTGGGCGACCAGGGCCCCGACCGCGACCAGGGTGACGGCCCGGGCGAGGACCGAGAGCCACTCGCCCGGGGTGACGGCGAGGGCCATGGTCGCGTAGGCCACCGCGACACCGGCCGCGATGAGCGTGCCGCGGCGGGGGAACCAGTACCCGGCGAGGGCGATCGGGATGTAGAGGAGGTGCGGGACGACGACGGTGATCCCGGAGAGGAGCCCGGCCAGGTTCGCCAGCAGGGCCCCGGCAGCGACGGCCGCCGCGATGAGCGTGCGCCGCGGGAGGGACGTGCCCGGGAGGTCCACACGGATATATCGTCGGCCCGCGGAAAAAAATGACTGCCGCGCGGACCGGCGGGTTTATGACCCGTCCCCCCCTCGATCCAGGCATGGAGATCGCGATCCGCGAGCTGGGCACCGACGAGTTCCACATCGTCGACCGGCTCTGGGAACAGTACCGCGGGCAGGAGACCGACCGGTCCATTGACCGGGTGTTCGGGGGGTTCGCCGACGGCGACCTGGTCGCGACGACCCGGGTCCGCCAGCACCCCGACGGGCTCGAGGTCGACGGCGTCTTCACCGCGGAGACACACCGGGGGGCCGGACTCGCGCGGCGACTGGTCCAGAGGGTGGTCGACGAACTCGGGGACCGGACCCTCTGGCTCCACGCGACGATCCCGCTAATCGGGTTCTACCGCTCGTTCGGGTGGGTCCCGGTCGACGAGCGGGCCCTGCCCGATACGATCCGGGACCGGCTCGCCTTCTGTTTCGGCCAGATGATGGGCTGCGGGGTCGCGCCGATGCGGCGCGACCCCCCGTCCCGAGCGGGCGCGGCGGGGGATCAGAGCACGCCCCGGTAGTAGGCGAGACGCCGGGCGACCGGGCGGAACGCCTCGACCAGGGCCTCGGCATCGCCGGGGTCGAGCGGGCCGCCGGAGGCCGCCCGGGCCAGCGCGGCGACGTGGTCGGAGGTGTCGCATCCGGCGATCGCGACCCGGACCGGGTGCGAGAGCGCGTACCGGACCAGCACCTCGGCCGTGATGCCCCCGTCGGGGGCGAGGTACGTGCCGCGGCCGAGCACCTTCATCCCGATCGGGACGACCCCGGCGGCCTCGGCGGCCTCCATCACCCGGTCCAGGAACCCGCCGAGCACCGCCTCGACCGGGTTGACGGGCAGGAGCACGGTGTCGACCGGCCAGCGTTCAACCGCCTCGGCCAGCACGGCCGGGTCGTGGTGGCCGGTGACCCCGATCTGCCCGACGAGCCCGGACTCCTTCGCCTCGATAAAGGCCCCGAGCGCCCCATTCGGCCCCTCGATCTCCCGGAGCTCCGGCCGCGTCCTGAGGTCGTGGACCTGCCACAGGTCCAGGTAATCGGTCCGCATCCGCCCCAGCGTCATCTTCAGGTCCGTGACCGCCCCGGGGTACGACCGGCTCGCGGACTTGCTGGCGAGGAAGACCCCGTCCCGCCTCCCGGGGCGTTCGCTCCAGACCCTGCCGTGGTAGACCTCGCTGTCGGCGTAGGCCCGGGCCGAGTCGAAGTAACGGATCCCGCGCTCGAGCGCGGCGGTGATCACCTCGATCGCGCCGGCATCGCGCCCGGTGGTCCTGAGCGCCCCCTCGCCCCCGAGCCCGACGCGGGGCCGGTCGGGGATGCCGCTGGTCCTCATACCCCGGTGAGTCCGTCGGCAGGCGAGAAAGGGTTGTCGGTGGGCTCTCTCTCCCCCGGGTCCGCCTGAAAACGCGGGATTCCCGCCGCCCCGGGGGCCTAACGGGCCCGCGGCGTGCCCGCCCCGGGCCCGGTAACCTCGAGCCGGAACGGGAGCGAGAGCCCCCGCCCGTCGGACCCGGCGGCGTGGACCGTGAACGAGTACGACCCCGGGGCGGCTCCCGCGTGGGCGATCAACATCCGGGACCCGAACTCCGGGTCGGGGATACCGGCGGCGGGGTCGAAGGTGACGTAGATCCCGGCAGGAACGCCCTCCGCCCGGAGCGTGATCGGCAGGTCGTGCTCGAAGAACGGGAGCCCCTCCCGGATGACCGTGATCCTCACCTCGACGTCGAGCCGCTCCCCTTGGCCGATCTCGCCCCCAGAGGGGGTGATCGCGAGCTCGAACTGCCGTTCGTGGCCACCGCTCATCACCCCGGCCGCGAGAAGGGCGAGGACGCCGACGATGATGACAGCGAAGAGGGCGGTGAAGAGGAAGAACGAGAGGCGGCGCCCCCGGTCGATCGGTACATCGGAGGGGCCTGCCGTCGGCGGAACCCCGGGGCGGGATGCAGCCATGTACACCAGTACAGTCCCCGCGCGGTTTATAAAAGGCGCGGTCCCTCACGCCGCCCGCCCCGGGCAGCTCCCCGTGGCCCTGCCCGATCCCGGGGCCGCCCGGCTTATCCCGGCCGGGGTCAACCTGGTACCATGGACCTGGTGATCCGGCCGGCCGTCCCGGCCGACGCGCGGGGGATCGCGGCGAACAACCGGGCGACCGCCCTCGAGACCGAGGGCTGGGAGATCGGCCAGGGGACGGCGCTGGCCGGGGTCCTGGCCGTCCTCGAGCAGCCAGGCCGGGGGTTCTACCTGGTCGCCGACGAGGACGGGGAGGTCGTCGGGCAGTGCATGGTCACCTTCGAGTGGTCCGACTGGCGGAACGGAGAGTTCTGGTGGGTCCAGTCGGTCTATACCCGGCCATCCCACCGCAGGAGGGGGATCTTCGCCCGGATCTACCGGGCCGTCGAGGCGATGGCCCGGGACTCCCCCGGGGTGGTCGGCCTCCGGCTCTACGTCGAGGTCGGGAACGAAGCCGCCCGGGCGGCCTACCGGCGGCTCGGGATGCGCCCGGCGCCATATCTCCTGCTCGAGCGGGACTACGCGAGGGAACAGGAGGGGCGAGCTTGAACCATGCCGCTACCCCGGTCCCTCCCGGCCGGGAGGGAGGGGCAGGCGGGAGCCTCCGGGCGCTCCAGACGGAGGGGCGGCGCGGAAGCCCGTCGAGGAGGATGGAGAGGGCGATGCCCGGTGCGTGGGGCGCCGGGTCATCAGGTCATGTTTGACACGATATTTATTGAAGCACGGGGTTCATTGAACCGGGTTACCACCCGTGCCGCCCCCGGGGGGAGGGAGCGGTCAGGAGGGTCGTCGCTTGACCAGCGTCAGGACGTTCCACCCCTCCGAGCGGCGGTGGGTTGCATCGTCAGTCAGCCGGCGGACCAGGTAGATCCCGAGCCCGCCGATCCGCCGCTCACCGAGGTCCGAATCGCGGTCCGGCTCCGGGAACGAGAGAGGGTCGAACGGCGGGGCGCGGTCCTCGATCCGGACCTCGGTGGCCCGCCGGGCCGCACGGATGGTGACCCTGACCTCGCCCGGGGCGCCGCCGTAACCGTGCAGGAGGGTATTGGCGACCGCCTCCTCGACCGCAAGCTGCAGGTCGAGGACCGCCTCCTCCGGGTACGAGCAGGCCCGCATCGCGTCGCCGAGCGCGGCGGTGACCCGCGGTATCTCTCCGAGCCCGCAGATCACGACGGTGCTCGTGCCGTCCATCTCACTCGCTCCTGACGACCACGAGGGTGATGTCGTCCGACTGCGGGGCACTGCCGGTGAATTCGTGGACGGACTCCAGGATCGTGTCCGCGATCCGGGCCGCCGGGCCGGCCCGGTTCGCGGCGATCGCCTCCCGGAGCCGGTCCTCGCCGTAGAGTCCCTCGGCGGCGTTCTCGGCCTCGGTGATCCCGTCGGTGTACAGGACCAGCACGTCGCCCTCTTCGAAGAGGGCCGTGCCCGCGGCGTAGGTTGCGTCGGGGACGGCCCCGAACGCGATCCCGGTGGCCGCGAGCTCCTCGAACGAGGCGTCGGCACCCCGGCAGACCAGAGGCGGATTGTGCCCGGCGTTCACGAAGGTGAGCGAGCGGTCCCGGGCGTCGAGAACGCCGTAGAAGAGCGTGACGAACATCCCGGACCTGGAGTCGGCGGCGATAATAGCGTTGGCGTCCCGGATCGCCTCGTCTGGGCGCTTCTGATGCCAGATAGCGTTGACCCGGATGACGATCCGCGAGAGGGCCAGGGAGATGTGCGGCCACGACATGAACGGCACCGGCGGGCTCTGGGCCGCCCAGCGGATCCCCGATGGCCACGTCTTCGTCGCGGCCAACACCTTCCGGATCCGCGAGCTCGACCCGGCGCGGGATGACCAGGTCTTCTCGGACAACCTCTTCGATGTGGCCGAGTGGAACGGCTGGTGGAGGCCCGCCGACGGCAGGCTCGACTGGCTCGAGACCGTCTCGACGGGCGAATACTCGCACCCGTACTACTCGCTCTCGCGGGTCTGGCGGCTCTACGACCGGATGGCGCCGTCGCTCGAGCTCCCGCCGTACGTCGAGGGCACCTACACGACGGCCTACCCGTTCTCCGCGAAGCCCGACGAGCCGCTGAACGCGACCATGGTCCTCTCGCTCTACCGCGACCACTACGAGGGGACCGTATTCGACCTCACGAATGGGACCGCGGCCGGCCCGTACGGCGACCCGTACCGCAACCCCGGCCCGTTCGACAACCACGCCCCCTTCGCTCCCGGCGAGGTCCGGCCCGGGGCCTGGCCCCGCCCGATCTCGCCGCTCTTCTGCTCGTACAGCTACGTCTGCCAGGGCCGGTCCTGGCTCCCGCCGGAGGTCGGCGGGGTCGCGTGGATCGGCTTCGCCGTGCCGGCCGAGACCGCGTACCTGCCCGTGTACGCGGGCGCGACGGCCATACCGGAGTCGTTCACCATCGGGAACCGCTCCGAGGTCTCGCGCGACTCGGCCTGGTGGGCGTTCAACACGGTGACGAACTGGGCCCGGCTCCGGTACTCGGACATGATGGTCGACGTCCGGGCCGAGCAGGCGGCGGTCGAGGGCGCGGCCCTGGCCGACCTCGCCCGCGCCGACGCCGGGGCTCTGGAGCTCCGCAACAGTTCGGAAGAGGAGGCCGCCCGCGAGTACCTGACGAACTGGACGGTCGCGAACGGCGAGGCGAACGTCGACCGCTGGTGGGGCTTCTCCGACCGGCTGATCGCGAAGTACGCGAACGGGATGGTCAGCGACTTCGCGAATGGCACCACGGCGAGCCCGGGGTACCCGGCCGATTGGTACGACGACGCCGGCTACCAGTACGGCCCCCGCATCTACGACGCCACCGGGCTCGCGGAGATCCCCGACCTCGCCTACGTGAACGAGACGGTCACGGTCGCCCCAGGCGACGAGCTCCGGACCATCTAGAAGACCCAGCGTCGGGACCCCGGCGGTTCGCCCGCACCGGCGCCGGCACTCCTCGCCCCGCTCCCCGGGCTCTTCGGATTATAAACCGGGGCCTTCGGCGACCGGATAGACGGCCTCCCGCAGCAGTCGGCACGGGCCCCGGCGCGGGCCGGGCGGCGCTGGCACGAGCCCCGGCCCGATCCCCCTCCCGTCCCGCGCGAAATGAGGTCACCGACCCCGGCGAGAGGACATCCCGAGGTATATGTCGATCAGGGCCAGCCCCAGTCCGATCCCGACCAGGATGTATCCCAGGGGGCTATCCTCGCGAAAAATGAGGCCCCCGATGATGGAGTAAAACGAAAGGATGGCCAGCACCGACAGTCCCATTCGCCGCTTCTCCCGGCCCGTCAATTTTTCCCGGTTCGCCCAGTACAGGTACAGAACGCCGACGGCCAGCACAAGGAGTATTACGAGGATATACGGAACCTGAAAGGGATCCATAATGGGGAATCCTATGGACGCACGCATGATAAATATTCTCTTCGATTCCCCCGGAAAACCGGGTCCCGCGCGGCGTGGATGCCGTTCGACGTGGTTCCCGGCGAGCGACTTTCGCTTTGCCGGCGCCGGCCGGCACGAACATAGCGGGACCAGGACGGCTCGCCGCGATGGCACCCGCGATCGCTCGCTCGCTCCGTACCCGGCACGGCGACAGAGCGCCGTTCCCGTGCCGGGACGGGACGGGCCTCCGCGACGTTGCTCGCGCCGTCACCGACGGTGACGGCGATGGCGCCTGCCGGGCATTCGCAGGTCGTCGTCCGGATGGAACCGCCCGTCGCCGGCGCAGGATGAACGGGCGGCCGCGACCACGCCAACGGAGGTCATGGCCGATCCAGCCTGCGACACCGGGGCCATTCGAGAGGACAACCGTCGCCGTGGGATCACGACCATGATCCCCACCAGTCGACGGAACAGGTGCATGGCGAGGCGAGGGCGACCGTATCGGTTCGACCCCGAGCAAGGTGCGCCAACCACAGCGGTTGAACGACGTCTCTCGTGGTTGAAGTCCTTTCGAAACCCGGTGCCCCGCCATCAACGACTCGAATGCTCATTGCTTGACATACCCTTAACGTGCTTGAGACCAATAGCAGCCACTATGTCACATACGCCGGGGAGCATCCAGAAATACATACTGGAGCAGGTGTCTGAGCAGGGGTATTGCCTGCTGAACGCGGTGAAAGCCCCTCAGCCCTCCGTGTCCCGGGCGGCCGGCCAGCTGATGGAACAGGGGCTGGTCGTGGTGTGTGAGTTCCTCATGGGCTTCCCCGATAAACGGTCCACCTCAGGCCGGGCCGACCATGAGACCAGGGCGGCCTTTCCTCCGGGCTTGACCTACGCGGAGCGTATGACGATCCGGAAAGAGAACGGGCTTATGCCCGATGGCGAGTCCAGAGTCCTGACCGGGTAGAAGCCCGTACATCAATTCCCCGCGTGAGTGGCGGCCCGGAGGAGACCGGCGGCCTTTCGCCTCCACCAGAGCTGGTGGTTGGACAGGTCCGGTGCCCTGGCCCCGTCAGCCCCGGCCTCCACCGCCCGCCGCGACTCCCGCCGGCCGCGTGTCTCTCAGCGGCCCCGCACCGGCCACCCGGCGCCGGGCGCCCCGGGACTGCACGCTCCGGTCACTCGGGATTGACGGATACCACGGACCGGGCACCGCGGGCCTGGCAGATGGGTCGGCAGACGGGCTCGCCGCGCCCCCGGGCGGCGCCGATCTCCGCCCGCCGCGTGGAAAGGCCCGCTACTCCCCCGGGCGGGTCCCGGCGACGGCCTCCACCCGGGCCTCCTTCATCGCGGCCCCCTTCTCAAGCGTGGCCCGGGTGGGGTCGCCGGCGCTCGCGGCCGCGCTGAAGCGCAGGGCCGTATCGCAAGGGTCTTCCCGGCATTCTTTAGGCACCACGGCCGCGGTTAGCCTGGCGTCGCACGAGGTCGGCCAGGACCGTTCGCGGTGACCCGTGCGTTCACCGCAAAGCGCCCCTGCACGGTTCAGGTCGCCGGCGTCTGTCCACGTCGTGTGCGAAGGTGCCGGCAGGCGGTGAACCGGCGGGACAGGGCCGGAACCTGGCCCTGTTGGCAAAATATATTTTCGTTAAGACAACCTCATTTGATCCTGCACCGGGGAGCCGATCGTGGCAGGACCCATCCAGGGCAGCATCACCTGCCCGGCGGGTGATGACAGTCCCCTGACCCGGGGCCGGGATGCGCAAGCCAGGCCGGGTGGGAACCGGAGGATCGTGCAGATGCCGTTGACCCGGCCCTCGACGACGGGCGGGAGACGTGCCCCGCCCCGCAGGGCCGGGGTCCCCTGTTCTCGCCCGGATGCCGGTCCGCCTCAGCGGGCAGCCCACCGGGCTTCTTCCGGGCGAAGGGGGGCCGGCAGGGGTGGCGGCATACGGGCCGGTTGCCGTCCAGGACGCTTCCGGTCGCCCGTCCGTGGCCGTGGTGCAGGCGTGCAGGGAGTAGTGGCGTGAATGACAGAATGACAAGGGACGCCGGGCCCGGTTGGGGAGACCGTGCCGGATACGACCACGCAGGCAGGACGGGGACAGACCGGGCCCCCCTCCCCCGCTGTCGCATCCCGCCGTCCGGCCAGCACGCCCCGGCCGCCGGCCTTGGTCCGCGTCCTGCAGGCCCGCCGCGCGTGCCGGGAGCGCAGTGGCCGTGACCCGGACGGTGCCCGTCGTCCTGGGCCTGGGCATCGCCGCCGTCATCACGGTCGTGCTCTGCACCCTCACCGGCCCCGCCGGGTTCGGCATCCCGTCCACCGGGCCAGGGGGGGCCGACATCGTCGGCGGCATCCGCCTGCCGCGGGTCCTCGCTGCGTTCTTCGTCGGGGGGTGCCTCGCCGTCGCCGGCGCGGCGATGCAGGCCCTCTTCCGGAACCCGATGGCCGATCCCTACATCCTGGGCACCTCGTCCGGCGGGGCGCTCGGGGCGGCCCTCGCCATCGTCTTCCTGGGAGGGCTGTACGTGCCGGTCTTTGCCTGGCTCGGCGCCTTCGTCGCCATGCTGATTGTCTGGTCGATCGCCGGGCAGAAGGGGGTGATATCGGTCGAGACGCTCCTGCTCACCGGCATCGCGGTCTCGTTCTTCTTCTCCGCCGTCGTCTCGTTCCTTGTCGCCATCGCCGGCCAGAGCGTCCATCAGATCATCTTCTGGATGATGGGCGGGTTCTGGAACGCCTCCCCCGGCGACGCACTCCTGGCCGCCGTCATCCTCGTCCTGGCGGGGTCGGCCCTCTTCGCAGTGGGCCGGGATCTCAATGCCCTCTCGCTCGGCGAGGAGACCGCTGCCCACCTCGGGATCGACACGGCCCGTGTCCGCTGGACGGTCCTCGGGAGCAGCACCCTGCTCGTCGCCGGCGCGGTCTCGATCGCCGGCTCGGTCGGGTTCGTCGGGCTCGTCACCCCCCACATCGTCCGGATGCTCCTCGGGCCCGACAACCGCGTCGTGATCCCGGCTTGCGTGCTCGCCGGCGGGATCCTCCTCGTCGTCTCGGACACCCTGGCCCGCGCCTTCTTCTCGGACATCTCGGTCGGCATCATCACGGCCTTCATCGGGGCGCCGTTTTTCGTCTGGCTCATCTACCAGCGGGGGCACGCCGCATGACCGTGCGCGACCGGATCCGGGCCGAGAACCTGCACGTGGGGTACGGAGAGCAGGAGATCCTCAAGGCCATCAGCTGCTCGTTCGTCCCGGGCACGTTCTCCGGGATCATCGGACCGAACGGCTCAGGCAAGACCACGCTTCTGCGGGCCTTCAGCCGGGTGGTCCCATCTGCGGGGGTCCTGACCCTGGAAGGAAGAGACGTCCGGGACTACACTCCGAGCGAACTGGGCCAGACGCTCGGGTTCGTCCCGCAGGACGAGGAGCGGCCGTTCTCGTACACCGTGATGCAGGTCGTGTTGATGTCCCGCTACGTCCGCGCGAGCCGCTTCGCCTCCCTGTCGCCGGGCGACTACGCCCGGTGCCGCGGAGCGCTCGAGGAGACCGGCACGGCCCACCTCGCCGACCGCTCGATCCGGACGCTCAGCGGCGGGGAGTGGCAGCGCGTGCTCATCGCCCGCGCCCTCGCGCAGGACACCCCGGTTATCCTGCTGGACGAACCGACCTCGCACCTCGACCTCGCGCACCAGGCCGAGGTCCTCTCGCTCCTCCGGCGGCTCGCCGGCGCCGGGAGGACCGTGATCGGCGTCTTCCACGATCTCAACCTCGCCGCGCTCTACTGCGACCGGCTGCTCATGGTGTCCGGCGGGCGGATCGTGACCCACGGTACCCCGGGTCAGGTTCTGACCGCGCAGCGGATCCGGCAGGTCTACGGGGCCGAGGTGGTGACCTCGTGCCACCCGGCCACCGGCCGGGTCTTCCTGCTGCCCGTCCACGCGGCGGCCCGGCCGCCGGGCGCGGCGAGACTGAACGTGACCGTGATCTCCGGCGGCGGGAGTGGGGCCTCCCTCTTACACTTCCTGGTGGGGAAGTCGTTCGCTCTCTCGGCCGGTGTGCTCGCGACGACCGACACTGACTACCAGGCCGCGACGGCCCTGGAGATCCCCTGCATCCCGATCCCGCCGTTCTCGCACATCCCGGCCGCCGCCCTGGAGGAATTGGAAGGCGTGCTCGCGGGGGCGGACCGGGTCGTCCTCTCGGCCCACCCGGTCGGGCCCGGGAACCTGCCGGTGCTCCTGGCGCTCGCCGAGATCGACCCGTCCCGGGTCGTCGTTCACCTGCCGGGAGGGAGAGACTTCGGATCGTACGATTTCGTGAGGGGGACCGCGGAGGCGGCCTACCGGGGCCTTGTCGACGCCGGCGCCCGGTGCACCGCCACCTACGCGGGCGTCCTGGCCTTCCTGGACGCGGACGCCGCCGGTTCCGGGGGACGCGAGCCGGGAGCGGGGGTCCCGATCATCCCCGGTCTACCGGCGGGCCTCCCCCCGAACGCAGATCGATGGTGATTGAACCATGACACCCGACACAATGAACCTGAACGGGACGCGGACCGCCCTGCTGGTCGCGCTCGCGACCCTCGTTCTCTGCCAGGCGCTGGCATCGGCGGCCACGTTCACCGACGACTCCGGCACGACGATAACGCTCGACGGTCCGCCGGAGCGGATCGTCTCGCTCTCCCCGTCCAGCACCGAGATCCTGGCCGCGCTCGGCCTGCTCGACCGGGTCGTCGGCGTGACCGACGTCTGCGATTACCCCCCCGAGGTCAGGAACCTGACCCGGATCGGGGGCTACTCGTCGGTCAGCATCGAGCGGGTCGCGGCCGTGAACCCCGACCTGGTGATCGCCTCCGACCTCACCCCGGCGGAGACGGTGGCCCGCCTCCGCGGGCTCGGCCTCACGGTCATGCTCGTGGCCCCGAAGAGCATCGACCACGTGCTGCGGGACATCCGCCGGGTCGGGGAGGTCACCGGGACCGGGGCGCGGGCCGACGACCTCGTCGCCGACCTCTCCCGGCGGATGGCCGGGGTGGCCGGCGGCGAGACGTCGGAACGCCCGCGGGTCGCCCACGTGGTCTGGCACACGCCCCTGTACGTGAGCGGCAACGCGACGATGCAGGACGATATCATCGCCCGCTCCGGCGGGGCCAACGCCTTCGCCGACCGCGATGGCTGGAGCACGGTCTCTCTCGAGGAGTTCCTCCGGGCCAACCCCGATATCATCATCGTGAGCAGCGGCGACGGGATGATCGCGTCGAACAGGGACGTGATCCTGGACGAGTTCACGACCAACCCGCAGTACGCCTCCCTCTCAGCAGTCAGGAACGGCCGGGTGTTCGCGGTCGACGCCGATATGCTGAGCCGGCCCGGGCCGCGCGTCGCCGACGCGACCGAGGAGGTGGGCCGGATCATCGCCGCCTTCGATGCTGAGCGGGCCGGGGGGAACGCTTCCGCGCCCGGGGCCGAAACCACCCGGTCCCCCGGCTTTTCACACGCGGTGGCCGGGCTCGCGCTCGCCCTCGGCTGCGGACTGGCGGCGAGGGCGGCGCGGGGCCGGTGACGCGGATGGGCTGCGACGAACTCCGGCTCCCGGAGAGAGGCCGGGCGTACCTCCCCTCTCTTGAGACGGTGCACCGAGCAGAAGACTCCCTCGTCGTACAGTTTTCCGGGCCGCGCGACGTGGTCTCCACGTCCTGGCTGAATGGCGGGTACCGGCGGGACCTTTCGGCCGTCTTCAACCACCAGATACCCCTGGACGCCTGCGACGACTGCCACGAGAACGGGGGCGTAAAGACCTACCTAGAGACCGTCGCCGCGTCCCTGGGACTCGACCCCCGCGCGGCCTGTGGACTGGTCACCCGCGCGGAGATGAAGAACGCCGTCGCCGTAACGGCCCGGTACCGGGACCTCCCGGTCACAGCGATCGTGACGGCGGGGATCGACAAGAACGGTGGACGGGCAGGCGACCCCGCGTCGTACTACGAGGAGAACGGCTCGTTCGAGCCTGTCGGGGGGACGGTCAACACGGTGCTCGTTATCGGCGCGGACCTCCCGGAGTACGCGCTCTGCCGCGCCGTCGTGACCGCGAGCGAGGCAAAGGCCGTTGCGCTCCAGCAGCTGATGGCCCGAAGCCTCTACTCCCCCGGAATCGCGACCGGGTCCGGGACAGACATGATCGCCGTCGTGGCCGATCCCCGCTCGTCGCTCCACCTCTCGGACGCGGGGAAGCACTCGAAACTGGGCGAGCTGATCGGCAAAACGGTCATCAACGCCACTACCGCGGCCCTGAAGAACGAGACGGGCCTCTCTCCTGTTTCCCAGCGCGACGTGCTGGTGCGGCTCTCGCGCTTCGGGATCGCGGAGGCGGACCTCTGCGGTGCCGTGCCGGGAGGCGGGGCCACGGACGATCCGTCCCCCTCCGACCTGAATGTGCTCGCGGGGCACCTGCAGAGATGGGCGCGGCGCCCGGAGAACGTCGCGAGGGCTGCTGCAGCGCTCCATCTTCTGGATGAGGGAGCCTGGGGGCTGCTCCCGGATGCCGTGGTCAGGACCACGATCGCCCGGATCCTGCATGACGACGGCCGGGCCCCAACCGGCCTCCCGGATACCGGCCGCGCAGTCCTGGTGGCCGGGCTGTCCCGGTTGGCCGTCCGCGACCTCCTGTCGGAGCGCGAGGAGGAAGGGACGGCTGACGGTGCTGTGCCCGCCGGCCCGGCGAGGGGCGGGCCAGGACTGCGATCCCCCGGGCGCCTCGGGGAGTTCCTCGATGCCCTCGATCCGGAGAGCGGGGACCGCGTCCCGGGAGGTGTCGAGGTTCCGGCCGCCGCCGGCCTCGCGGACGGGCAAGAGGATCTTCCGCCGGCCCGGCGCGATCTCGCGCCGCGGACTGTTGCCGGGATCGATCATCCCCGCAGGCAGGGTGCCGGGCGCGACTAGGGCCGACCTGCAGGGCGCCGGTTCCCGGTGGGCGGCGTCTCCCGGTGAGGATGCGGTCGAGGGGGCCGTTCGTCCCGTCCACGAGGAGCCGGGCGCGGGTCTCCCGGTCCCGGGCGGGAGAGAATCGCCGGGGGATGGTTGATGGGAGTCAGGGGATGCGGTTTCAAAGAAATCGGGGCTAATTAGAGAGGCCAGCCGCCCCTGTCCCCACCCAGGCCCCCCGGGAGCATCGCCGTGTTGCCCGATCCGATACATCCTTCTTGTTATGAATATATATTCAAAATCGAGGCACAAGTGATGCCAGGATTCAACAGGACAGGACCGGCCGGGTATGGACCCGGCACGGGAAGGGGCCTCGGCCCCTGTGGAGCGGGCATGGCCTTCGGGCGAGTAGGTCGCATGGGTATGGGCGGCCGCATGGGTATGGGTCTGCGGCGGGGTTTCGGCCGGGGCTACTGCTGGAAGATCGCCCCTTACTGGAACGCTCCCCCCGCCGCTCCGCTGAGCGCCGGGGAAGAGAAGCAGCTGCTCGAGGCGGAGCTCGGCAGGATCGAGGCAGAAAAGGCTGAAATCCAGCGCAGGCTGAACGATCTCGCGTAATACCGCGACGTGGGCGGTGCAGGAGGGCTGATCTCCAGATTGCCCCTCACACCGCTCGTGCCCGCTGGAGCGGGAGCGTTGCCTCCCGGGCGGTCGTCCAGACTCTCGGCGGGCACGATGCGCCGAGGCTCTGGGGCCTGGTAGGACCCGATCAGAGCGAGTGTGGCGGTATGATGGAGATCTCGTAACCGGCGTTCCACCGCCTGGTGACCCCGGCGGGACTGAAGGTCGCCGACGAACCGAGGCACGGAGATTCCACCAGGATCGAGGGGGCCATCGCCGCCCCTGAAACCCGTTCCGGATGCCACATCGCCGGCGTCCGCACCCGCGAAAGGGATCGGGATGCATGGTCCCGCCTGTCGAAACGACGCGCAGGCCTGACGTCCATCGACCGGAAAGACGGGGGACGGCGTTTTTTCACGGGGGCGGTACTCCACCCCAAGTGACCGGCGGGCGCGGTTCCAGGGCGCGCGGCACCACGACGGATGAATCGCGGCACTGGGTATCGGTTCATCGCGGGCGAGGATGGAACGGGTTCGTCGTCAATGAGGTCCGTCACGATCAGGTCGCCGGGCGCCTCGCAGTGCCGTCGCTGCCGCGGACGGCCAACGATGAAAACGGGAGGGCCGGGGCGAAGGCTCAGCGGAGACCGTTCAAAAAAGCGGGGCTCGCCCTCAGCAGGAATCACCGTTCCCGCGATGGCAGGAGTGTTTGAAAAATCTGGGGACGGGGATGAGAAACCGGACCGTGGCGACGGGTCCCATGGCCACCCCCCTCCGTTCGACCCGAAATCGATACCAGGACATTTCGAGGCGTCAAGAGCACCAGAGACAATGATCATGGAGGTCTGTCCACGCTGCGGCCGGCAGGTTCTCGAAGGACTGGACAGGTGCCCGTTCTGCCGCGCCCCGATGGATGCGCCAGCACCGGCCCCCGAGGAGAGCTGCATGACCTGCGGCACGCCCACCCCGACCAACGCCCGTTTCTGCCCCGGATTCGGACGTCGTCTCCCCGTCGAAGACGCCGGTTCCCATCCGATATCGTATGCCGCAGGATGGGAGACCTGCTACTCCCCGGGGCCGCGGCGGGCGGCCGACCCTCATCCGGGCGACCGGTAGTCCCAGTCGCACCCGTCCAGCGCGGCGAGCACGCCGGCGACGGCCTCCACCAGGGCCTCCTTCATCGCGGCCCCCTTCTCAAGCGTGGCCCGGGTGGGGTCGCCGGACGCCCCGCAGTCCGTGAGCTCGGAGAAGAGCCATTTCACGTCCAGGACAGGAGGGAGCCGGGGCACGACGCCCCGGGCCCGGCCGGGGGTGCAGAGGTCGGGGAAGAGGGCGAGGGCCATCGAGAGCTCGCCCTCGCCCCCGTGGCCCAGGCCGTTATCGACCTCGAAGAACCCCGGCGGGAGGAGCTCCCCGAGGGTGTTCCACCAGGCGTCAAGCGTGACGATCCGCATCTCCGGGTGCGCCACCTTCGCCGAGCGGGCCGCGATCTCGATCGACGGGATGTTGCCGTCGTGGCCGTTGAGGATCAGGACCTTCCGGACCCCCTCGCGGTGCAGGGACTCGAGGATGTCGGCGACGATAGCGGTCTCGGTCTCCGGCCGGAGCGAGACCGTGAACGGAAAGTCGCGGTACGCCTCGCTCATCCCGTACGGGACGGGCGGGAGGACGGCAATCCGGGGGACGCGCCGGGCGATCTCGAGGGCGAGCAGGTGCGCGGTGAGCGCGTCCGTCCCGAAGGGCAGGTGCGGGCCGTGGCTCTCGAGCGAGCCAAGCGGCAGTATCACTTTCTCGAAGGGCTCGTCCTGGTAGTCCCCGGCCGTCCAGTGCTGGATCTCGAGGCGGTCCTTATCCATGGCTGCATTCCCCCGGATCGCGGGATATCGTACAGGCTCCTCGCTGATCAATAATAAACCCTCATGGCCGGGTGTCGCGAGGGGGGCGCCCCGCTGGCGTGCCAGGATACCGCCGGCAGTCCAATATGGGTCCGGTGGCACCTCTTGGCCCGCCAAAACGACAACGATGAACTCCGCTGCCGGGTGCACGCGGTGGTCTCCATCGAACGCTTCGGTTTCTTTCCGTCCCTGATCGGCTGCACCTTCCTCTCCGAGCCACCCCACCACCTCCGCTGCAGTCCGACGCCGCTCGAGCTCGCCTTGCAGGATGCGCCTCCCGCGCCCCGGGGTCGAGTTGCACCAAACAGAACGACCCCCTGGTCGACGCGGGTCGATGCCAGGAAGAGACCGCGGTCAGGTCCATCGGGATTTGGCTCATGTCGCCGATGCGGGGGACGAAGAGAACGTTCCCGAGTTCACGCCCGGCGAGACGGTCAGGCACCTCCGGGCGCGAAACCAGGAGAATGCGATCCGTCAGACGCTCCATGAGGTCGCGCAGTCGGCGGCCGTGCTGCTCTGGTCTCCTCAGGCGGAACGGGGATCCGGGGCAATGTTCGGGACGGCGGAGGGGGGGGCTCTGGCACTGAAGGGGACCGACGGCGCCGCCGGTCTGCCCTCGAGGCGGCCAACCGGTGCGGGTGACGCCCTGGGAGGTGGAACGGGGCGCGGGCGGGACGGGGTGGATCGGATCGTGGCCATAACGGGGCCCGGGGGATCACTCCTTATCGAGCGGCTCGATCAGGCCCGGGTCGTCCGATACCGGGCTGTTGACCTGTGTCGAGACCGGGTACGCTTCCATTCCGCGGGCAGGGTAAGGCCCGAGGAGGTCGCGGAGATCCTCCTGCCCGGGGGGCACACCCCCGATCCAGCGCTCTTCGTCTTCCCGCCGGAGGATCACCGGCATGCGGTCGTGGATCGGGGCCACGACCTCGTTCGCGGCCGTGGTGACGATCGTGTACGTGGCGAGGGGCAGGCCGTCGGCGTCGCGCCAGATGTCGTAGAGGCCGGCGAAGGCGAAGAGGTCATCGTCCTTGAGCCGCAGGTAATACGGCGTCTTTCGGTTCCCCTCCTTCTTCCACTCGTAGAACCCGCTCGCCGGCACCAGGCAGCGGTTGTGTCTGATCAGCCCGCGGAACATGGGCCGCTCGGCGAGTGTCTCGGCCCGGGCGTTGATCGGCCTGCGGGACGGGGCCGGGTCCCTGGCCCAGTGTGGGACGAGCCCCCACTTCATCATGACGATCTCGGTCTCTTCGCGCTGGACGATGACGGGCATCGTCTGGGACGGTGCGACGTTGAAACGCGAGCGGCAGCCGATGACCGGGATCTGGACCCGGAACCGGTTGCCGAAATCGTCGGTGCAGATGAGCGAATATCGGCCGCACATGGTACCCCTCCGTGCAGGTTCGAGGTGAATCAAGGTTGCGGTATCCCTGCGGAGGGAGCCAGGGTCGACCGTCTGGCCGTTGAAACGCCCCGGGGAATGGCGGTGCTCTCACCTGGATCCCGGCCGACCCGCCGGCCGGTCGGACCATAGGGCACCCGGGCGCGGTGGTCCGGTTTCAGAATTTCTCGAACGTGCTATCGGCGGAGAACCGGATGGTTCGTTCTGCTATCACCATCAACAGATGGCGATGGGATCCCACCCGTACTTCATCGAGCGGCGGTTGGAGTGCGCCGATCCGAGGGTCCGCGGGATCGTCCGGGACGTCCAGCACCGGTTCCGACCCGGGAACGGCTGCCACCGCGTCCCCCACATGACCATCATCGGACCGTTCGACCTCGAGGTCGGCCGTCGCCTTGGGGACGTGAAGCCGCGGTCCAGGGAAGCGTCGCGCATTCCCGTGGACTCCCGTTCGTCATCGGTGGATGGGACGAGAGGGCGAGGCCACACGACCGGGTCATCGGCTTCCGGGTCAACCCTTCGCCCGAGCTGAAAGTTTTCCGGCGCAACCTGTCACACCGGCTCTGTCCGATCGCCGTCATCAAGGACCCATGTGGGACTTCGACGGCCGGGACGGCGGGTTCCACATTGCGCTCGCCATGCACCCCGAGAATGAAAGGTGCCGCTCTGTCCGGGAGTGCGTCGATGGATCTCGGGCCGATCCCGCCCGGGTCTCAACCTCGTTCCTCTCGCGGTTGCTCTCCGCGCTCTTCGGCGGATCCAGAAACCGCAGGGGCGGCGTCGAACCGCCCTACCTTCCTGCATCGGCCCTGAGGATCCCCATCCTGGCGCGGCAGAGGAGCCTCGCCGAGTAAGGTCTTGTCCAGCGGTGGTGGCTCGGCCGGCGGTCGATCACTTCCCCCGCCAGGGGCGCTGACCTCCTCCCCGCGCGACGATATCGATCGCGTGTTCGAAGACGGTACCCGCCGGCATCCGCTCGTCGGCCTCGAGCTGACGGGCAAGGGCGAGGACGGCGGTCTCCTCGGCTATCCGCTCCTCGAGACCCGCGATCACATCCCTGAGGACCTCGGCGCGTGTGGTGCCATGCGCAGCCGCGATCTCGTCGATCTCCCCGGCGAATGAATCGAGGGTGCGGGCCGCGGGTTGGCCGGCCGGTGCCCTGGTCACCATGGCCGGTCTCTCCTCCGGCCAGGGCTGCAGGGAATGACGGCGAGGCGGCGCCACCCCGTGGCTGCGACTGCATGGTTCGCCGCCATGGGTTCGATCGCCTCGTTTCGCTCGGCCGGGAAAACGTTCGCAGGTATCAATGCTGATCGGACCTCCTCTAGGGGTTGAACCAGAAGAGTGTTCAAGGCGACGTTTTTCGCGGTCGTGCGGGGCTCCGGGGATGATATTTCCTGGCATCGATCGGTCGGTACGAAAAAGCCAGGGAGTCGGATCCGGATGTAGAGCCTGACGGCGTCGGCGAAGTCGTTGTAGCTGTTGCCGTCGGGAAGACCCGCGTGTCCCTCACGGTACATGCCGGCGTCGATGCGGAGACCACCAGGGCCGCCTCGGCGAAGTGCCCGACCCTCGACGCGTTCACCTCGCCCGTGACGCTGTTGCCGGCCTGCACGCGCCTGAAACCGGCGATCGGCGCGACCGCCGTGGACGCCTCGGGGGACGACCCTATCCGGTCACGCCCGAGTGCCGCGACGCGGACGGCGAGATCCACAGCGTCCCGTTCCCCAGCTCGGCGGTCACGGGCTCCGGGCACCAGGACGACGCCGTCATGGAGGCCATCGGGGCCCAGGCGGGTTCCGCGCCGGCGCTCGGCCGGGGGCCGGGAGGACTGGAGCGACCCGCCGGTTAATCAGCAGGGTCAGCGGACCGGACGCCCGCTCTGCGCTGTGCGGGGATGAAAATCCTTGTCGCCAGCCCCGGACCGGGGGAGCATCAGGATGTTCGCATATTGGTTTTACTATTTCCGACTGTGCGTCTGCAGAGCGGGGCGATCGACCCTGAAGAGCGTCCGAGCGACTCCTGCACTCGATAAGCCGGGATAGCAGGAGAAAACCAGTAGCACGGACGATTGAAGAACGCGACGGGGAGGAATCAGCCACGGTACCGGGGATGGCGCGGGAGACCCCGGATTTATTTCGGAATTCGGCAATGCCTTTATCTTCACAGCGACAACAGTCTCGTTTTGGTGTGGATTTGAACCGACCTCACTCCATCCTGATCCTTGCCCTTCTCCTCGCAATCCCCGCGATCGCTTCCGGTTCCCCTGTCCTGTCGAATACATCGCCCGGAACCGCGACCTACGACCAGGCCCTCTCGCACTACGACGCCGGCGGCCAGGCCTGGAGCCGGGCCTGGGGCGCAAGCGGGGTCGACCAGATCCGGCAGCACCTCGACCAGTCGAAGGCGTCCTACACGGCCTGCTTCAACACTTCGGGCGCGGTGAACGACCCGTCGAACGCGGCGAACCTCGCCCTGATGAGGTCGATCTCGACCGCGTACATCGACCTGGCCGACGCCGCGCTCGCGATGTACGACGGCGGGGACGACTACGCCGCCGGCAGGACGCGGATGGCCGCCGGCGACTTCTCCCTGGCTGCTCCGTTGTTCGAGCGCGCCGGCACCCGGTTCGAGACCTCGAAGACGCTGTTTTCGAAGGGCACGACCACGCTCCAGGCGGTCACGTACGCCGGCACCACGTTCGGCGACGGCACGGCCTACACGGCGGCCATCGTTCCGATCCTGGATGCGAAGGGGGACTACATGGGAGAGTTCACGACGTGCGCCCGGGGATGGCAGCACACCGCGCTTGCGTACGGGGCCGGCGCCGGGGGCGACCGGGCGACGCTCTCCGCGGAGGCTGCACTGGCGATGTATGCCTTCGACGAACTGCGCACCTCTCCCGGCTTCGGCAGCGACGCCGCCATGAATTACGAGATCCTCGCGGCCCTCATCCCCTCCGGGCAGCCCGTCTCCATCACGGAACCGACCGCCGACCTGACAGTAGCATCGACCCCGTCGCCGCCGAGGGAGGAGAACGCGCAGGCCCCGACGAGGACCACGCTCACGTCGTCACACGCCCAGCAGGTTCCCGGTGCCTCCGTCACCGTGACGGCCCTGGTCGAGAGGTACGACGACGCCACGGGGACGTGGACTCCCGCCCCCGACACCGACGTGATGCTCATGCAATCGAGAATCGCCGAACAGCAGCCCTCGCTCACTGGCGGGTGGGTCACCCTCGGGACTTACAGGACCAGCGCCGCCGGCACGGTAACGAGACAGGCTCAGGTGAGCTCGGTCGGCTACAACGGCTTCAAGGCGTGGAAGACGACCACGGTGGACGACCCGCTCGCCGCCTCGATGAGTTCGGTCGCGTGGGTGGAGACCAGGCACGTGACGCACTGGTTCGACCGGCCCTACCAGCCGTACGACGAGGCCCGGCTGGTCTTTCTTATCGGCTGGGCCCAGGTTGTCTCCGGGAAGATCCTGGACGAGAACAACAACCCGGTCCCGAACCAGGGAGTGGACGTTTTCGTCTGGTCCACGAAGGAGGTCGTCAGCACGGTGTACACCGATAAGTACGGCGTCTTCAGTTGGGGCAGGGATCATTTCTTTATCGACGATCGGCCCCCGGAGATGGGGGTCCGGTACGCCGGGGACTTCAACTACCGGGGCCTGCCCGACCAGAAATGTTACGTGGAAACGATCTACCCCGACCCGCCGTCGTGAACGGCCCGACGGATGACCCCCGGTCCCGGGTGGGGCCGCGTTCGCGGTCGAGGACCAGGATGGCGGTCCAGGCTCCAGCCCCTCTTTCGTCCCGCGAGGAGGGGGCCGTCCCGCTCCCCGAGGTCCTCGCCTCTCGAGCGCCGTGAGGAACCACCCGTGTGCCTCGCCGGAGGCCGGCGCGGCGTGATCAAGGAAGCCCTGTTCGTTGCCGCCGATCCCGGGCACGCGACGTCGGTTACGCCGCGCGGCGACCGGGCACGGGCCCGGCGAAACCGGGACGGCGCCCGGGCAGGGAAGGGGAGGAGATCTCGGTTCGGGCACAGACTGCACGCCCCTGTCGGCAGCGAGTCCCGGCCGGACCGCCGCCTGGCCTCGACGACCTCACCGGCCCATGATGGCCGTATCGACCTCTCGAACCCGAAAGAAACAGTCTGCCGGGACTGAGGCGATTTCGGCGTGAAGCCGGCGGCATTGCTGGACAGGGCGATCCACCGGGGATCCTGAACCACCCGCTCTTCTCCGGGGAGAGACGGACTGGACCGGGCGATCGGCCGAAAACGCTCCCTCGTGAAGCGAACACGTGCGATTGCCGTGCCGGCCACGCCCGTGAAAGGGGTACACCTGGCGGACGTGTCCGCGTGCCCCCGCGACAACCTCCTCCAGCCCCGCATGAACAGCGAAGGAGCCCGGTCGAGCGGGATCTCTCGCGTTCAGGCAGGCTACACGAGGGGATTCGGGCGGGAAAGAGACGACACGAAAGCATGCCTGCGGGAATCCCTGAGCAGGGACGGATATCTGGTTTTCGAGAGCCATCCTCGTGATCGCGGTCGAAGAGCCGGGCGGCGGCGTCCGGCGCTGCCTGGACCGGGGGGGACATGAGGGTGCGTTCGTCACTCTTCAAACCGGCCGGGCCGCGGGACAGGGGCCTTCCACCGCCGCGGAAAAACGGACGGCCGGGTGGGCCCGATCACACCCACGTCCATCTGCCGGGCATATGGATAAATACGCCGCGGTTCACCCTCATCCAGATCGCCCATGGAGAGAAAGACCCTCGCCCTGCTCGGCCTCGGCCTGATCCTGATCGCCGCGGCCCTCGGTGCCGGCTGCACGAACCCCCCCTCTCTACCGCGAACCGGTCGACCTCGACGCCGACCGTGTCCACGGCACCCACGCTCGCGCCCGCCGACGCGCTCGAGACGGTATCGTCCGGTATCCAGGCCGCGCTCGACCTCCTCGACGCCCGGACGGCGACGGCCGCAGCGGCGCTCGGGCCGACGGCCATGACAGGCGAAGAGACCCGGCGATTCCTCCGCGAGCTCGCGCTGACCTCGCCGGCCGTTATCGACGCGACGGCCGTCTCGAAGGACGGCGTGATGCTGACCGTTGAACCGGCCGCGTACGCCATGGTCGAGGGCTCCGACATCAGCGACCAGGAGCAGGTGCAGCGGCTTCGCACGACGCAGGAACCCGTGATGAGCGCGATTTTCCCGACTGTCGAGGGCGTGAACGCGACCGACCTCGAGCACCCCGTCTTCGCGCTGTCCGGGGAGTTCAACGGCTCGGCAAGCCTCCTCTTCAGCCCGGCGACCCTGCTGGAGATCGCCGTGCAGGAGGCCCTCGCGAACCGGACGGTTGATGTCTTCGTGCTCGACACCAGCGGTTTCATCCTCTACGACACGGACGCGACAGGGATCGGGGGGAACGTCTTCTCGGACCCATTCTCCGTGAACAACGCCGGGCTCCTCGCGGTCATGAAGGAGATCCAGACCGCGCCGGAGGGAACCGGGAACTACACGTTCCTCCAGCCGGGCACGGGGACGACGGTTCGAAAAGAGGTCCGGTGGACCTCGGTCGGGCTCCACGGAACCGACTGGCGCGTCGTCACGGCGAACGCGGCGCCGGTCGCCTGAACCCCTCCTCCTTCGGTGAAGGGGGGTTCGAGGGTCGTCTTCGACACCGTCCCCGTCGCGGGCCACGCGTACCACCCGGTAAAAACACGCCGAACGGCACTCTTCCACGAAACGGAGGGGGTACCGGGTGGAGTATTTTTCCGCAGTCGTCCGGGGGACGCACGTTTAAGCCGGAAGGGGATTGACATAGTGTATACCGGGACGCCCGTCGCGTCCGCGATCCTGATGCCCCCCCACGCACCGGCGACCGAACTGCAGACACACAGTACCAGCCACCTGCCATGAAGACCCCGTTCCACCTCATGCTCATCCCGACGCTCCGCTGCCCGGCCCGCTGCGCCTACTGCTGGTCGAGCGAACACCAGGGCCCGATGATGGACCTCGAGACCGTCCGGGCGGCGACCGCGTGGATCACCGCGCTCAACGACAGCCCGGTCACCGTCACGTTTCACGGCGGCGAGCCCCTGCTGGCTGGCGCCGAGTTCTACGAGGGCGCCCTCCCGCTGATCGAGGAGGGTCTCGCCCCCCGCACGGTCGCCTTCGCGATGCAGTCGAACCTCTGGCTGCTCGACGACCGGCTCGCGACCGTGCTCGCGGCGCACGGTGTCCCGATCGGGACCAGCCTGGACGGTCCGCGGGCGCTGAACGACTCCCAGCGCGGTGAGGGCTACTTCGAGCGGACCCGGGCCGGGATGGAGGTCGCGGCGCGCCACGGGGTCCCGGTCAGCGTGATCTGCACCTTCACGGCGCAGTCGGCCCCCCGGCGGGACGAGATCGTCCGCTTCTTCATGGAGAACGGCTACGTCATGAAGCTCCACCCGGCCCTCCCCTCGCTCCGCGACGGCAGGCCCGACCCCTGGGCCCTCCCGCCCGAGGAGTACGGGGAGCTCCTGGTCTACCTCCTCGATCGCTACCTCGAGAGCCCGGGGCGGCTCCGGGTCATGAACATCGACGACCTGGTCAAGGCGGTCTTCGTCCGCCGGGGCACGGTCTGCACCTTCGCCGACTGCCTGGGCTCGACCTTCGCGGTCGGTCCCGACGGCGGGATCTACCCGTGCTACCGCTTCGTCGGCATGGACGGGTGGCGGATGGGGTCGGTGTACGACTGCCCGTCGCGGGCCGACCTCGAGGCGACCCCGGCCTGGCAGCGGCTCGCCGCTTTCGGCGAGTACGTCGACGAGCACTGCGGCGACTGCCGACACCTCCGCTACTGCCGCGGGGGCTGCCCGTACAACGCGATCGCCCCCACCGGGGGCGAGGTCGCCGGGGTCGACCCCCACTGCGCCGCGTACCGCCGGATCTACGACGAGATCACGGACCGGCTCAACGCCGAGATGTTCGGCGGGGGCGGGGCGGAAGCGCTCTTCTCGGGCCGCCCGAGAGGGGCTGCCCGGCCCGGGATCATGAGCCTCGTGCAGCGGATGGTCTCGCGGTAGGGGGGGAAGAGCCGTGCCGGGCTGCACCCCCACCCCCCGACGGCACACGGGACGGTCGCGATGACCGCCCCGGTCACGGTCTCGGGAGTGGTCGCGGCGCACCGCTGCCCGCTCCGCTACTGGCACGACCTCCAGCGCCCCCCGCGCGAGTCGGCGCGGTACGCGGTGGCGAAGCAGATCGCCGCCCACCTGGGGGGCGAGCTCGACGCCGACCTGATCTGGGCCGAGGTGACGACTGTCCTCCCCGGGATCGACCCGCGGTGCCGGGAACTCCTCGGGGACTGGGTCGCCGCCTGTCGCGCGAACCGGTGGCCGCGGGTCGAACTCGGCGACCGCCCGGTCCGGTCCGGGAAGCTCGGGCTCGTCGGGCAGGTCGACGGCGTCGCGCCGGACCTGGCCTCCTGCACCGTGATCCGGGCGAGCGAGGCCCCCGCCGCCGGGATCTACGCCGCCGACCGGGTCCGCGCGGCGGCGTACGCCCTCTGCCTGGCGGAGGAACGGGGCAGGCCCCCCGACCACGTCGCCCTGATCTACGTCCCATCGGGGCTCCTCCGCCGCTACGTCCCCCAGCCGCGGGACCGCCGGGCCGTGCTCCGGGCGCTCTCCGTGGCACGGCGGGTCCAGGAGGGGCGCCTGCCTCCGAGGCCCGCCGGGGCCCCCTGCACCCGCTGTCCGCATGGCGAGGTCTGCGCCGGGGGCGCACGGTCGGGGGCCTCGCTCCTCTAGGCCGACTCAAGGAGCGTCCTGGATCGGATGTACTCGCCGACCGGCTCGCGGCTCGTCCCGACCACGAGCCAGCGCTCGTCACCGTGCGCCTCGAGCACCCCCGCAGCCTCGATCACCTCGCCCGCGAGCGCCTGGCCCGCGTAGGTGTGGGTGAACGCAAGGACGCGGGAGACACGGGGGTGCTCGACCCGGTAGACGGCGGGGACGTCGTAGGCGAGCGAGGCGTCCGTGACCCGGGCCTCGATCACCGCCCGCCCGAGCGCGGGCCCCTTCGGCACCGGCAGGCCGTCTATCGCGGCGTAGTCGCGGGCGAAGAGGAGGTCGAAGTAGGTCCCGTCGATCTCTCCCCGGTTCCACTTCCTGGCCTCGTGAAGCCGGAACTCTTCGTAGGTGAGCGCGGGGCGCCGCTTCGCGTAGACCCGGCGCCAGAGGTCCTCGGAGAGGTCGTCCACGAGCCCCTCCCGGATCGCCGCCGGGAGGCGGGCCTGGGCCCGGAACCAGGCCCTCCCGTAGACGACCAGGTCGATGTCCGAGGCCGGCCCCTCGAGCCCGGCGAGGAGCGAGCCCGTGCACCCGGCCGTGCCGGGGGAGAGCGCGAGCGCGGCCGCGAGCCGGCGGACCCGGCCGTCCCGGGCGAGGAGCGCGGGGAAGGCGGCCTCGGGCTTGTGGACCGCGGCGATCTCGCCGAGCGGGACCCGGTGGAGCAGGTCCCGGTAGCGCGGCTTCTCGTCCTCGATCCGCCGGTAGGCCTCCTCGAAGTCGAGCTTCCGGTAGCGGGTCCCGGTCCCGCGCCGCACCCGGTCGCCCTCGGGGTCGGGGACGTACCTGAGCACGCACCCCGCCCGCTCGGCGTTGTCGTAGGCCGCGACCGCGAATAGCCAGCCGTCCCGGTCTTCGACGAAGTCGCGCAGGCGGAGCGGGGGGGCGGGAGCGGTCACGCCCCGCCGCCCCGGAGGAAGGCGATCGCGTCCTCCACCCCCGGCCCGGGCCGCGTGATCGTCCGGTTCACCAGGTCGACCACGGTCGAGGGGGTGCCGGGGAGCCGGCCCGAGTCGATCGTGAAGTCGCGGTAGCAGTGGACGTCAGCGACCGTCGCCGGGTCGGGGGCACCGTGGGTGTTGGCCGAGGTGGCCGTGATCGGCGCGTCGAACCGGGTCAGCAGTTCCACTGCGATCGGGTGGGTCGGGATCCGGACCCCGACGAGCCCGGTCCCGCAATGGAGCTGGGCCGGGAGGACCGGCCGGGCCCGGACGAGCACCGTGAACGGCCCGGGCAGGAACCGGTCGACGAACTCCCCGGCGAGCGGGTCGAGGCGCGCGACCGTGGCGAGCATCTCGGGGTCGGCCACCGCGATCGAGACTGGCTGCGAGAGCGGGCGCCGTTTCGAGTCGTAGACCGAGCGGATCGCCTCGTCCGAGAGCGCGTCCGCGCCGAGGCCGTAGACGGTCTCGGTCGGGTAGACCACGAGCCCGTCGCGGGCGAGGACGCTCAGGGCCCGTTCTATCTGGTCCGTCAGAACCGCCTCCCCCGGACCCGCCCGATTGTGAACCGGGCGTGCGACGAGACGTGCATCACGGCGAAGACCCCGGCCTGGATCGGGTCGGTCACGACCAGGTCGGCGTGGTCGGGAACGCTTCCGGCCATGTTCAGCGCGATCACGGGGATCCCGGCGTCCCGGACCCGGTCGACCGCCGCCGAGACCTCGCCTCCCATCAGCGCGCCCGCGAGCACCAGGATCGAGGCCCGCGGCAGGCGGGCGACCGCGTCGACCGCGGTCGCCAGGCTCTCCTCGCCGACGAGCGGGATGGTGTCGACCGAGATCCGCTCGCCCCGGATGTTGTGCCGGTCGGCCTCGTTCACGGCCCCCAACGCGACCTGGGCGACCTGCGCCCCCCCGCCGATGATGATGACGCGCGAGCCGTAGATGAGCGAGAACGGGTCGCAGGCCGTCGCCGAGCAGACGAACGGGACCCGCCCGAGGTCGGCGATCAGCCCGCCGGGGTCCGCGGCGTCCTCGTACTCGAAGTAGAGCTCTCCCATCCCCGAGAGCGGGCCGTCCTCGAAGGATTCCTGGTGGCTCATCAGGATGTTCGCACCGTGGTCGGCCACGACCGCCGCGATATCGCGGAGCACCCCCTTCCGGTTCTCCGCGATCAGCCGGATGGCGTGGAGGGGCGCATCTCCGTCGGTCATTTCAGGATCTGGTAAACGTGGATAGGCATTCAGGCTTGTGGTGAAAAGAGGGACGAGTTCAGGCCGGCGCCGGCGCGCTGTCGTAGATCAGGGCGACGTAGCGCGCCACGGTAGACCAGGAGGGTGTAGCCGAGGATGACGGGGAAGATGATCGACCCCACGATCAGGATCAGCCAGCGCATCCACCTGTCGACGAGGGCTTCCCTCGTGTACTCGAGGGCATCACCCAGAAGTGTTCCGATGTCCATGTGAGACAAGCCTCACCAGCTACGCGACTGCAAAGTATTTATATGATGATGCGGGGCGCGGAGAGAGGGGGATCAGGCCGCGCCGGCGCGCTGTCGCGGGGCAGCGCGACGTACCGGGCCGAGAAGATCGCGAAGGCGGGCGCCATCACCGGGAGCAGGATCCAGCCGAGGATCGGGATGATCCCGAGAACCACCGCGACCACAGTGAGGACGACGGTCAGCACCACGAGCGCGATCACGAAGGCCCCCCAGCCGATCCGGCCAATCTGCTCGCGGATCGCTGAGAGGTGGAAGGCCTCCCCCATCGAGCCCGTCCCCGCGAGCCGAACGGCGCCGACCAGCTCGAAGAGCGAGACCAGGACGGCGAGCACCAGGACGAGCAGCGAGCCGGGCGCCACGGTGACGATGCTGCCCGCCGATGCCGGGTCCTGGCCCGACCCTAGCAGGATCGAGGCGCCGAAGACCGTGACGGAGACGATGATGATCGGGATCGAGTAGACCAGGTTGACGATGAAGAGCCGGATCCCGTCGATGAAGAGCCGGCCGTAGTTTTGAGTTCGGGCGCAACCCGGGTACCGCGGAGGATCTCCACCACGTACCCCCAGACGATGAAGTTCACGATCGGCACGATGCTCAAGATGATGAGCAGAATCCACCTGCCCCACCGGTCCATCAACCCCACTCTCGTGTACTCGAAGGAGTCCCCGAGCATCGCGCCGTAGTCCATTGCGGGAGTCACCTATCACATCTTGACTGCAGGGGATTTATCTGATGGCGGTGGCCGCGGGGCGACGGGGATCGCGGCCCCCCGGGAGCCGCGCCCCGGCTTTATCCTCCCGGGAACCCAACCCCTGGGTATGAACGGGGACGGCGACCTCGAGGCGCGGGCAGACGGGCTCCGGGGCAGGCTGGCCGATCGCGGCGTATCGAGCTCGGAGCCCCGTCCCATCCAGCACGGCCTCCAGTTCCGGGCCGGGGACGCCGGAGTGGTCCGGCTCTACGCCCGCAGGGACGGCTCGGTCACGGTCGATGCATCCCAGGTCCGCGACCCCGCCCTCCGCCTCTGGATCCAGGGGTGCGCGGCCGACGCCGCGGGCGAGTCGGCCGAACCCGTGCTCCGGCTCTGGCCGCAGATCGGGGCCGACGAGTCGGGGAAGGGCGACTACTTCGGCCCCCTCGTGGTCGCCGCGGTCCGGCTCGAGGAGTTCGAGGCCGCCGGGCTCGCCGCCCGGGGGGTCCGCGACTCGAAGACGGTCCCCGACGACGAGGCGGCCCGGCTGGGGTCGATGATAGAGGAGGAGTGCCCGACAGCCGTCGAGGTGCTGGACCCGGCGTTATACAACGAGCGGTATGCGGCGCTCGCGTCCAGGGGGAGGAACCTGAACGACCTGCTCGCCGAACTGCACGGGGCGGCGATCGGCCGCCTGGCGGGGGACGGCCCGGTGGGGGTCGTGATCGTGGACCAGTTCTCGGCCGCGGCCCGGATCGACGTGCTCCTCACCGCCGGGTGCCCCGGGGTCCCGGTCGTGACCGAGTGCGGGGCGGAGGGGAGGGTCGCGGTGGCCGCCGCGTCGTGCGTCGCCCGCGCCCGGTTTCTCGCGGGGCTCGCCGGGCTCTCGGACGCCGTCGGCGTCCGGCTCCCGAAGGGGGGGTCGTCACCGGCCATCGTCCGCGCCGCCCGGGCGGTCATCGAACGTCACGGGGAGGAGTCGCTCGGGCGCGTGGCCAAGGTCCACTTCCGGACCACCGGCCTGGTGAGGAAGGGCTGATATACCGGTTCCGCAGAAGAGTGATCTCGGGGGAGTGGTGATGGACCGGTTCGAAGAGTTCGTATCCGGCAGCCGGGTGCACGGGCCCGGGGGCTTCGCGGACGAGATCGAGAGGCTCGCGCCGGAGTGCGGGTGCCCCGAGTGCCCGACCTACAACGACTGCAGCGAGGGTGCCGGCGAGCGGCTCTACTGCCTGATTGGCCGTTCGTTCGGCTGCATGACAGAGAACCTGGGGTGCGCCTGCTCCCGGTGCCGACTCCACCGCGAGCTCGGGCTCCGGCACGACGAGTACTGCCTCAGGGGGCCCGAGGCGGCCCAGCGGTTCGAGCGCACCCTGCCATGAGCGGGGACGACCCCCGGGTGCCCCGGCTCGACCGGCAGGAGCAGTGGCACGGGGCGCTCTCCAACCTCGCCGGGCTGGCAGTCTACCTCGTCGTGCTGGGCGTGATCAACCTGGTCGCCCGCTCGTACCCGGGCTCGACCTGGCACGGCCTCGTCTCGTTTCTGAACGCGACCGTCCTGGTCGTCGTCCTGCTCTCCCTGCTCACCCTGCTCGCCGACCTCGCCGCCACCCTCGCGTTCCCGGCGAACCTGGTCGTGCCTCCGCTCCGGGCATTCGGGTGCGCCGCTACCGTGTGGTACGTGGTCCAGGTCCTGCTCGAGGTCGACCGGCTCTTCGGCCTGGACGTCTTCCTCCCCCTGGCGCCGCTCGCCCCCCTGCTCTACGCCGGGCTCTTCGTCCTCGTGCTGGTCGGCGACTCGGTCCGGATCGTCACGGGGGAAAGGCGATCGGGCTGAGCCCGGTCGATGGGTCGCGCCGCCGGACCGCCGCCAGGGAGAGTTCGAGGATCACCACCTCGGCCACGGCGTAGACCTGCGCCTCGTCGCGCAGGCACCCGACCGCGGCGACACCCCTCCGCCCGGTCGCGGCGTGGAGGTGGAGCGCCGGCCGGCCGTCCTCCCGGACGAGGGTCCCGACCCCCAGCACCTCGCGCCCGTCGAGGAAGGCCGTCGCGATCGGGACCGGCGGCAGGTCGAGCGCCGCGGGGCCCTCCACGAGCCGGCCCCTCGCGAGGGCCCCGAGCAGGAGCACGAGCCCGGTCTCGATTCCCTCCTCCCCGGCAACCCCCGTCACGACGGCGAGGAGGTCCTCGCCGTGGTCGACCCGGACCAGGAAGACCCGGCCGATCGCGCCCTCCCGGTACTCCATCAGTCCCCCTCCTCCCCCGCGCCCGGGGGCGTGTAGAGCACCTTGTCGACCCGGTTGCCGTCCATGTCCAGCACCTCGAAGGTGTTCCCGTCCAGGTCGAACCGGTCCCCGGCCACGGGCGAGCGCTCGAGGTGCATCATCACGAAGCCGCCGAGGGTCTGGTAGTAGCCCCGCTCCTCGCCGGGAAACGTGGGCAGGTTGAACCGCTCGCGGAACTCGGCGACCGGCAGGAGCCCGTCGACGAGCCAGGAGCCGTCATCCCGCCTCACGGCGTCCGGCTCGTCCCCCGGGGTCCCGGGGAGGGTCCCGACGATCGACTCGAGCAGGTCGTGGAGGGTCAGCAGCCCCTCGACCGAGCCGTACTCGTCGGTCACCAGCGCGACGTGGGTGGCGGCCCCGCGGAACTGGGCCATCACCTTGAGGGCCGGGAGGGACTCGGGGAGGTAGAGCGGCTCGAAGATCGCGGACTCGACGTCCGGGAGGCTGCCCGGCCGCGCACTGGCCCAGAGCGACTGGACCGAGACCATGCCGACGACGTGGTCCAGGTCGTCGCGGTAGACCGGGAAGTAGGAGTGGCCGGACTCGCGCATCCGCGCGATGTTCTCCTCCATCTGGTCCGAGAGGTCGACCCCGACAATCTCGTGGCGCGGGGTCATGAGCGACGCGACCCGCCGGTCCGAGAGCCGGAAGACCCGGTCCACGAGCTCCTGCTCCTCCTCGTCGAAGACCCCCGCGCTCGTCCCCTCCTGAAGCAGGATCCGGACCTCCTCCTCGGTAACGGACGGCCCGGGCACCTCCCGGGCCCCCAGCAGCCGGAGCACCAGGTCGGTGGACGCCGAGAGCAGGGCGACGACGGGGGCCGAGACGAGGGAGAGGGTCTGCATCGGGCGGGCGACGCGTAGCGCGACCGCCTCGGGGTTCGCGAGCGCGAGCCGCTTCGGGACGATCTCGCCGATGACGAGCGTCAGGTAGGTGATCAGCAGCACGACGGCGGCGAGGGCGATGCTCTGGGCGTACGGGGCGAGCGCCGGGACGCGGGCGACGATATCGGCGAGGCCGGAGGCGAAGACGGTCCCCCCGTACGCCCCCGAGAGGACGCCGATCACGGTGATCCCGATCTGGACGGTGGAGAGGAACCGGTTCGGCTCGTCGGCCAGCTCGATCGCGGTCCCGGCGCGCGCGTCCCCGGCCTCGGCATGGACCTGGAGCCGGTGGCGCCGCGCCGAGACGATCGCGAGCTCGGACATCGAGAAGAGACCGTTGGCGATGATCAGGACGGCGATGACGACGGCCTCGAAGAGCCCGGCCGTCGCTACCGCCCCCCGGTCCGCATCCTCACAATGGGAGTCAGGTGGACGTGACCGGTATTAAGGTTTCCAGAATTCGGCGCCCGTCCAGGGGCGTTCCCCGGCCGCACCGGGCTGTCCGGGGCACACGGCGCGCCCTGCGCGCCCCGCGGGAGCGGGGAGGAGGGTGGGTCCCGGGTCGGGCCCCGGGGGTCCGCGGGGCAGGCCCTTCCGGATTCAAACCCTTTATCCCGTCCCCACGCTCACGCAGAGGTAATGACCGACGACTACGTCAGGGTGACCTGCCACGCCTGCGAGGGCGCGGGCTGCACCTACTGCGATCGCCGGGGCTGGGTCGAGGTCCGCCCGCCCGCGGTCATCTGCCGGCACTGCGAGGGTGACTGCTGTATCTACTGCGGCTACACGGGCTGGTCGGAGCTCCGGCCGAAGTACGACCAGGATGGCGGAGTCGACCGGTGCGGCCCGTCCGGGTGCTGCGACTAGCTCCCCCCTCCTCGAACGCCCCGGCGGGATCGTGTTGATACGGGTGACAGTCGAGATCAGATCCATGCCCGTCGTCACCATCGAGATGGCCGCCGGTCGCACGCTCGACCAGAAGCGGCGCGTCGTCGAGGAGTTCACGAACACCCTCGTCTCGGTCCTGGGAGTCGATCCCGCCGAGATCACCGTTCTCGTCCACGAGATCGGCCGGGACAGCATCGCGAAGGCCGGGGTGCTCCTCTCCGAGCGGTGAGGCCCGGCCCCACGCCGAAAGACCTGTCTGTTCCTGGGGCGATCTCGTTCCCATGACTCCATTCAGGGGACTCTCGCACGTCGCCCTCGTCACCGGCGACATGGACGCCACGATCCGGTTCTGGCGGGACCTGCTCGGCTGCCGGCTCGTCGGCCGGCTCGGGAGGCCCGGCCAGCGCGCCTACTTCTTCGACGCGGGTGCCGGCACGCTTGTCGGCTTCTTCGAGTGGCCGGGCGTCGAGCCCGTACCGGCGCGGGAAGCCCAGGAACGGGTCGGCGGCCCTTTCGCGTTCGACCACGTCGCGCTCGCGGTGGGATCGCTCGACGACCTCTTCGGCCTCAAGGACCGGTTCACGGCCGCCGGGGTGGCGTCGTCGGACATCACCGACCACGGGTTCATCCGGTCGGTCTACCTGCACGACCCGAACGGGATCACGGTCGAGTGCTGCTGCCCGGCGAGGGGTGCGGACATGGCGCGGGACCCCGTCGCGATCGAGAAGGAGCCGACCGCCGTCGCCTCGGCGGGACCCGACCCGGACCCGGCCGCGTTCCCGGCCCCGGCCGGGCGCCGGCAGTGGCCGGTCGTCCCCGGCACTGGGTACCGGGCCTTCGTCCGGGAGTGATCCCGGGAGCGGGAGCGGTTCTCACCCGTCGGGGAGCTCCCGGATCAGCGGCATGAACTGGACCACGCTCCCGTTCTCGTCGAGGAACGGCGAGACCGCGACCAGGCTCCGGACGGCGGAGCCGTCCTTCCGGAGGTACCGCTTCTCGAGCCGGATGATCGGGATGTCGCCACGCTGCAGCCGCCCCGCCTCGGAGACGGTGACCGGCTCGTCGTCCGGGTGGGTGATCGACGAGATCGTCTTCCCGACCAGGTCCTCCTCCGCGTAGCCGAGCATCCGGCAGAGGGATCGGTTGGCCATCCGGATCCTGAGGTCGAGGTCGACCAGCGCGATCCCGTCCGGGAGCTGGTCGAAGACCTGGCGGAGGAGCTCCCGGCTCTTCCGCAGCTCCAGCTCGGCCTCGCGCTGGGCCGTGACGTCGGTGACGATCGCCTCGAGCGCGACCAGGGCCCCGTCCTCGCCGAGGACCGGGATGTTCTGCTGGTCGAGCCACCGGCTGCGCCCCTCCCGGTCGAGGATCCGGAGGTCGTAGCGCGGCGGGACCCGTCCCTCCCGGAGGTCGGCCCGGATCCGCTCGACTCGCTCCTGCCAGTCGGGGGAGGCCAGGCGCCAGAACATCCCGGGGTCCGCGTAGAACTCGTCCGGGCGGTAGCCCGTGATCTCCTCCGACGCAGGACTGACGAAGGTGAAGGTTTCGTCCGGCAGGCTCATCCGGTATACCATATCCTTCGCGCGGTCCATGATCCGCCGGAACTGCTCCTCGCCCCGCCGGAGGCCCCGCTCCGCCTCCCTCCGCCCGATGGCCTGCCGGATCCCATGTGCCAGCGCGGCATACTGGGACATCGGGTCGCCGCCCTTCTGGAGATAGAAGTCCGCGCCGTTGTTGATGGCAGCGATCATCACCTCCTCGCGGCCCCGCCCGGTGAAAAGGACGAACGGGACGTCCCCGAACTCGCGCCGGACGGCCTGCAGGAAGGAGATCCCGTCCATGCCGGCCATCTGGTAGTCGGAGACGACGGCGTCGTACCTGCGTCTTGAGGGCGTCGATAGCTTCCGGTGCCGACAGGAAGCCCTCGATTTCGAACACCCCGTCCTTCCCGAGAAAGATCCGGCAGAGCTCGAGCTCCGAGGGTTCGTCGTCGACAAAGAGCACCCGGTGCATCGTCAGGCGGCCTCACCATGATCCGGCACTACAGGTTAATAAAACCGGGTGATCCCCCGCCCCCCCGTTCAATGGCCCGGGAAGAGGGGGGCAGGGGGACCGGATGCCCCGGGGGAGCGTGCACATTGAAGCCATCGCGGGGCGCACCGTGTTGGGTGGATGACGCACAGAGGGCGGGCGCGGGCCTGGCAACCGGGAGCGGGCGCAGGGGTGAGCGGGCGACGGCCCCGGCCTCTCCGGGGGGCGGGCTGACGGCCTTTCGCTTCGCCCACCTGGCCGACCTCCATGTCGGGGCCTGGCGGGAGCGGTCGCTCGCCTCCGCGAACCTGGCGGCCGCCAGGGCCGCGTTCGAGCGCTGCATCGAGGAGCGGGTCGACTTCATCGTGATTGCCGGCGACCTCTTCGACGCGACCCTGCCCGAGCTGGGCTTCGTCCGCGAGGCGGCCGAGCTCCTCCGGCGGGTCCGGGACGCCGGGATCCCGGTCTACATGACCTACGGCTCCCACGACTTCAGCCCGACCGCGACCTCGGTGATCGACGTGCTCGAGGCCGCCGGGCTCTTCGTGAGCCTGATGGCCCCCGAGATCGCGGGCGAGGCGGACGGGGGGCTCGTCCGCCCCCGGTTCTTCGTCGACGAGCGGACGGGCGCCCGGCTCGCCGGGCTCTCGGGGAGGCAGCGATCGCTCGAGCGGGGCTACTACGAGCGGCTCGACCACGCGCACCTCGCGGCCGAGCCGGGCTTCAAGATCTTCGTCTTCCACTCGGCCCTCGACGAGGTCCTGCCCGAGCACGAGCAGCACGCCGAGTCGATGCCCCGCGCGTACCTCCCCACGGGTTTCGACTATTACGCGGGCGGCCACATCCACTCCCGGATCGAGTCGCGCCTCCCCGGGGACGGCGGGCTCGTGGTCTACCCCGGCCCGCTCCTCGGCCACCAGTACGGGGACCTCGAGCGGGCGAGGGAGTCGTCCCGGGGCTTCTACATCGTGACAGTCGACCGGGTCGTGACCGGGCTCGAGTTCGTCGAGGTCCCCCTCCCCCCGGTCGTGCTCCACGAGATCCCGGGGGAGGGGCGCACGGCGGCCGAAGTGGTCGAAGATCTCCGGGAGGCCGTATCCTCCCGGTCCCATGAGGGAACGATCGCGCTGGTCAGGGCCCGGGGGAGACTCGCCGCCGGGAGGCCGAACGATGTGCCGTTCGCCGAGGCCCGCGCCGCTCTCGAGGCCCAGGGCGCGCTCTGCGTAAAGATCAGCCGGGGGGGGCTACGCGCCCTCGAGGAGGTGCGGTCCAGGGGCGACGGGACCGGTGGCAAGGGCGAGATCGAGGCCCGGGTCCTCGCCGCCCGGTGCGCGGGGTTCGAGCCCGCGCCAACGCTCGACCCCGAGGTCGCCGCGAGGGTATCGGCCGGTTTCGCCGGGGAGCAGGGGACCGCGACCGGGCACCGCGTCCTCGAGGCGGTCGCGGTCGAACCGGTCGAGGGAGAAGCGGCCCGGAACTTCGCTGACCGGGTCCGGTCGCGGGTCGCTGAGGCCCTCCCGGACCTCGAGGAGCAGGCATGAGGATTGTCAGGCTCGCGCTCTCGAATATCCGGTCCTACGGCACGGGCCCGACCGTGGTCGAGCTCGGGGACGGTATCACGCTCTTCTGGGGCGAGATCGGGTCAGGCAAGTCGACCCTCCTCTCCGCGCTCGAGTTCGGGCTCTTCGGGCTCGGCGACCTCCGGACCACCCACCTCCTCCGCCACCGGGCGGCGCGCGGGGAGGTGGCCGTGACCTTCGTCTCCGGGGCCGCGGAGTACACGGTCCACCGGGCGCTCGTCAGGAGCCCGAGGTCCGGCGACGTGCGGCAGGCGGAGGGGTACATCGAGACCGACGGGGTCCGGACCGACTATTCGACGACCGAGCTCCGGGCGCGCGTCCTGGACCTGCTCGGGTTCAACGAACGGCCGGACCCGAAGGCCTCCTCCCGGATCTACCGCTACGCGGTCTACACCCCCCAGGAGGAGATGAAGCAGGTCCTCTCCCTCGGGCGCGAGGAGCGGCTCGACATCCTCCGCCGGGCCTTCGGGCTCGAGCAGTACCGGCACGCCCGCCGGAACGTCGAGGAACACCTGGTCCGGTCGCTCGTCGCGCCCCGCCGCGAGGTGCTCGCCGGGGCCGCGGCTGGGCTGCCCGCGGCCGTTGAGGAGGAGGAACGGCTCCGCGGGGAGGCTGACCGCCTCGCCGGGGAGCTCGCCGGGGCCGGGGACGCGGTCTCCCTGATCGCGGCCGAGCAGACCCGGCTCGCCGAGGAGACCGCCGCCCTCTCCGGAGTGCGCACCCGGTACGAGCGGGCCCGCGGGGAGCTCGACGGGCTCGAACGGGTGATCGGGGAGGATGCGGCCCGGGAGCTCGCCCTCGGGCGGGACCTCGAACGGCTCGCAACCGAGTGGCCCGACGACCACGACGGCGACGCCCGGTTCGAACGGCTCAGGGACGGGCACGGGGAATGGGAGAGGCTCGTCGCCGAGCGGACCCGCCTCCGCCCGGCGGCTGACGGCTACCGGGCGCTCGACGAGGAGACGCAGGCGCTCCGGGGGGCGATCGAGCGGGAGCGGGAGCGGCTCGCCGGGCGGCGGGAGGCCCTGGTGGGGCAGCTGGCGGTCGGCGAACCAGCCCGGCACCTCGCCGCCCTCGACGAGGAGGAGGAGGTGCTCGCCGCCGGGGCGGCGCGGCTCGAGGCCGAGCTCGCGCCCGGGGCCGAGCTCTCCGAGGAGATCGGGCTCGTCCACCAGGTCCGGGGGCGGGCGCAGGCGAACCTCCGTGGAGCCCGAAACGAGCTGGAGGCGGTCCTGGGGGAGTGGGCGGCGCTCGAGTCCCTCGGGGCCGGCGCCCCCTGCCCGACCTGCCGGCAGACCCTCTCGCCCGACCACCTCGCCGCGATCCGGGCCGACGTCGACGCCCGGGCGGGCCGACTCCAGGAACGGATCGACGAGCAGCGCGACCTCTGCCGCCGGGCCGACGAGAGGCTCGCGGAGCTCGGGGAACGGCAGGATCACCTCGAACGGGTCCGGCGCGACCTGGAGGCGGCCCGGGGCCTCCTCGAGCGGGCGGCGGGACGCCGGCGCGAGCTCGGGGAGCGGGCCAGGGAGCGGGCAGCGCTCGCGGCCGAGTGCGCCGCGCTCGACCGGCGGCTCGAGGCCGAGGACTACGCGGCGGACGAGCGGGCGGCGCTCGATCGTGCCCTGGAACGCCGCGAAGGGCTCGCCGGAGACCGCGCCCGGTTCGAGAGGGTCGAGGCCGCGATCGAGGCCATCGAGGGGGCCGGGACCGTCGTCGCCTACCGCGAGGCCCTCGCCCGGCGCGAGGCGCGCGCCGAGGCCCGGCGCCGCCGGCAGGCGGTCGAGGAGGCGCTCGCCGCGGCCGCGGAGCGGCTCCGGGAGCGGCGGGAAGAGGCCGCGCGCCGACGGAAGGCGCTCGAGGAGCAGCGCGAGGCTGTCGGGCGGCTCGAGCGGCTGGAGGAACAGATCACCGCGCTCGCGGAACGCGCGTCGGAAGCGGAGCGGGAGCGGGTCCGGATCCAGGTCGAGGAGGCGAGGACCCGGGAGCGGCTCGCAGGGGCCGCGGCCGAGCACGCCCGGCTCCTTGCGCTCGAGCGGAGGCGGCAGTACCTCGGCGAGGTCCAGCGCTGGCTCACCCTCCACCTCGTCCCCGCGATCGCCGATATCGAGGCCGAGGTCTTCGAGCGGATCCGGGCCCGCTTCGAGGCGCTCTTCGCCGACTGGTTCGCCCGGTTCCTCGAGAGCGACGACCTGGAGGCCCGGGTCGACGAGACCTTCTCGCCGCAGCTCCGGTCGGGGGAGTACGACCTGGACCTGGACCTGGATGCCCTCTCGGGGGGCGAGAGGACCAGCCTGGCGCTCGCCTACCGCCTCGCGCTCAGCACGATGGTCCGCGAGGAGGCCGGGATCCACCGGGAGAGCCTGCTCGTGCTCGACGAGCCGACCGACGGGTTCTCGTCGGGGCAGCTCAACCGGCTCCGGGAGATCCTGAACGAGACGGGGTGCGACCAGACGATCATCGTCTCGCACGAGCAGGAGCTCGAGGGGGTCGCAGACCGGGTCTACGGGGTCGTGAAAGAGAGTGGGGAGTCCCGCGTCGTGGTCCTCTGACTGAGGCTCAGGGCCGCCGGGCGCGGACCAGGTAGAAGTACTCCCCGGACGGCTCGACCGACTCCACCTCGAACCCGGCCCCGCCGATCAGCTCCACCGCCTCGTCCTCCGAGAACCGGATCTCGACCGGCGGGCCGATGAGATCGCCGTCCCGGATCGTCTCCTCCTTCTTCCAGTCGAGGTCCGCGAGCAGCCCCCCGGGCTTCAGGGAAGTGAACGCGTGCCGGAGCGCGGTCTCCTGGTCGTGGAAGTCGTGCAGGCTGTTGGAGATCAGGACCAGGTCGGCGCAACCCTCGCAGACCGCGTAATCCTCCACGGCGTTCGCGCGGATCCTGATGTTCTCGAGCCCCTCGTCCTCGGCCCGCTCGTGGAGGCGGGTCAGGCGTTCGACCGAGGTGTCGACGGCGTACACCGTGCCCCGCGGCCCGACCCGCCTGGAGGCCGGCAGGGCGAAGAACCCGGATCCCGCGCCCATGTCGACCACGACGTGCCCGGGCTCGAGGCCCAGGAACCCAAGGATCTCCTCGGGACCCTGCCACTCCCGTCGGGTCGTCTCGTCGTGCATCTTCATACCTTCGTGTAGGGGCGGGATCGGATATCAAGGTGTGGCGCCCCGCGGACGGGAGGGTCCGCGGAAGGCGCAAGCCTGATATCCCTGCCCGGCGGACTCCTGGCATGGACATCATGGAAGTCACGGGGTTCGCCAACGCGAACCCGGTCGCGTTCATCGCGACGGTGGACGGCGACCAGCCCCGGGTCCGGGCCTTTGCCATGTGGTACGCGGACGAGACCGGGTTCTACTTCCACACCGGCTCGACCAAGGACGTCTGCCAGCAGCTGCGGGCGAACCCGAAGGTCGAGCTCTGCTTCTTCGACCCCGGCGACGGACAGGGCGCGGGCCGGCAGCTCCGGGTCGAGGGCACGGTCGAGTTCCTCGAGGATCCGGCGCTCGCCGGGAGGCTGTACGAGGAGCGCCCCTGGGTCCGGGCGATCACGGCCGAGGGCGACACCCGCCTCGCGATCTTCCGCGTGGCCCACGGCGCCGCCTGGTTCTGGACCATGGCTGTGAACCTGCACGAGCGCGAGCAGGAGCGGGTCCGGTTCTAGGGGGAGCCCGATGCGGCGGGGAAGCGGAGGCCCTCGCCGCCGGTCCCGGGATCATGCATAAGTGGCCCGGGGTGCACCCCGTCTCCATGAAGCTGGTGGTGGCGGTCATCCGGGACGCCCGGCTCCAGGCGGTCCGGGAGGCGCTCGACGGGGCCGGGTTCCCGTCGATGACCGTCTCTGAGGTCCAGGGCCGGGGCGAGCAGCGGGGAGTGCGGCAGCGGTACCGGGGGGCCGAGTACGTGATCGACCTGCTTCCGCGGACCCGGGTCGAGGTGGCGGTGCACGACACGGCCGTCGAGCGGGTCGTGGACCTGGTCTGCGAGGCCGCCCGGACGGGCGAGCCGGGTGACGGCAAGGTCTTCATCCTCCCTCTCGAGGACGCGATCCGGGTCCGGACGCGGGAACGGGGAGAGGGGGTGCTCTAGGGCCGCCCGAGCCGGACGAGCGGCGAGGCCCGGTCGAGAAACGCCCCGAGGAACGGCGCGAACTCCTCCGACCAGCAGCCCGGTCCCTCCAGGAGCTCGCGCCGTTTCAGCGCGCTTCGGACGTGCTTGCCGAGCGAGACCCCCAGCACCTCCTCCGACCCGAGTAGGGCCTCGGCCGTTCGGAAACGGCGCGGGACCTCGACCGCGTACCGGCCGTCCTCGATGAACGGCCCGGCGAACGGCCCGGCGGAGCGGGCCGCGTACTTCTCGCGGAACCGGGCGGCGTTCTCGGCGTTCCAGAGCGGCGGCCCCTGATGGCGCGCCACCGCCGGCAGGCGGTCGACCAGGAGTTCGAAGGTGAGCAGGCAGTGGTCCGGGCCCATGGCGCAGTCGGCCTGGTGGACAGCGAAACCGTGCCGCTCGAGAAGGTTCACGAGCCCCTCCAGGCTCTTCCTGAGCTGCGGGACGACGACGTCCTCTATCAGGTTCGGGGTCGGGAACCGGAGCGCGAAGAGCGTGGTCCCCCGTTCGACCAGCCGCTCCCCGAACGCGCCCTCCCCGACGGACGGCCAGGGCCGGCGCTCGAAGAAAACGATCGAGGGGGACTCGAGGTATCCCCTCGCCAGCTCGGCGAAGGCCATCATCTGCGAGAGCGAGACCGAGGCCGAGACGTTCCGGTTCGGGTCGACCGGGTCGACCACGACGAGCGGCTCGTCGAATGCTTTCGCCGCGTGGTTCTCGAGGTCGATCACGGTCCCGGGCCGCCACGAGGCCGCGGCCCCGAGGACGCCCTCGAAAGACCCGTAGCGGAGCACGAGCAGCTCGCAGAGGTAGCCGGCGAAGCCCTCGGTCATCTGGTCTGACCCGTAGACCCCGCCGGCCTTGGCGAACTGCTTGAGGAGGAGGATGTCGTCCACCAGGTCCCCGATCCGCCCGGATATGTAGCGCGTGTGGAACGGAGTCCGGTCGACCGCGCTCCGGATCCCGGTCGCCGAGGAAACGCGGTAGCACGGGACCAGGTCGACATCGATCCCGTCCACGGTGGCGTTGATGTACGGGTGCTCGGCGTACTTCTCGCGGTAGCCGTCGCCGAACTCGAGCGCGATCGCCCGGGCGAGCGAGAGCCCGTCCCGCTCCAGGGACTCCCGGTCCAGGTCGGGCGGGAAGAGGAGGAAGAGGTCCAGGTCCCGGTCGCCCCTGACCCAGGTCCCCCGCGCCGCCGAGCCGACGACCATGGCCCCGACCCCCCGTGCCTCGATGGCGGGTGCGAGCCGATCGATCACGGACCTGAGGTGGGCGAGCTCGTCCGGGCGGGGCCGGATCCGCTCAAGCACATCCTCGCGGATCCCGGCTGTCAGAGCAACACCTCGGAGAGGTCGTCGTAGATCGGGCCGCTGGGCGTGAGCGTGCTCTGTTTGAGCCGGAACCGGTCGACTGTGAAGGCCCCGAACCCATCCGGGGGGAGGTCCGCGAGCAGGTCGCCGAGGGACGGGTGGAAGGATCTCACCCGCGCGACGGTCGCGTGGCCGCGGAACGGCCTTCGCTCCGGGGTGAAGCCGAGCGGCTCGAGCGCGCGCGCGACGCCTGCGGCGAGCCCGGCGAGGGAGCCGTTCCCGGTGCAGGGGCACCAGAGCGTCCGCGGCTCGCGCCGGCCATCCCCGGCGATCGGGCCGACCCGGACCTCGAACGGGGGCTGCCGAACCCCCGCGAGCGCCCCTGCGACTGCCGGGAGGCGTTCGGGGGGCACCTCGCCGAGGAACGCGAGGGTCACGTGGATCAGGGCGGGGTCCACGAACGAGAGGCGGGCCCGCGACTCCCGAAGGGCCTCCGCGACCCCGCCGATCCGGGCCCGCAGGTCGTCGGGAAGGTCGACCGCGACGAACGTCCGCACCATGCGACTGAGTGTGGGCGCGGCGATAAGATTACAGGATCGGTCGCCCGCCCGGGCGTCATAGGATCGCCCCGAGGAGGCCGGTGACCTCGCCGCGGATCAGCGGGGAGAGCGCGAGGACCGCGGCGAGGTAGACCGCGGTCCCGAGCAGGACGGCGGAGACCAGCGGCGGGAGCGTGGCGAGCGGGACAGCGGCGCGGAACGCGAGCACGGCGGCGGACATGAGGCCAGAGGCCAGGACGATGGCTCCGACGGGGCGGCGCTCGAGCTGGACCCGGACGCTCCGGGCGAGGAGGAGGCGGGCGAGCAGGCTCGCGGTCGCCGCCCCCAGGAGCGCCCCGAGGGCCGCACCGGGGACGCCGGCCAGGGGGACGAGGAGGAGGTCGGCGACCACAAGGACCGCGGCCCCGGCCCCCATCGCTGCGAAGGCCCCGCGCGGACGGCCGACTGCCGAGAGGGCCATCCCCTCGAGGAGCGAGCCGATCGAGACGACCTGGACCACGAACAGAATGGCGAGGGCGGGGGAGGCAGGGGCGAACTCGGCTCCGTAGAGAAAGTAGAGGAGGCGGTCCGAGACGAGGAGCCCGCCGATGGCGACCGGAACCGCGAGAAAGAGGGCGAAGGTCCAGGCCCGGGCGAGCGCCCCCGTCACCTCGTCGAAAGCACCGGTTTTCGCCCAGCCCGCGACCCTCGGCCCGAGCGAGGCCCGGAGCGGCATCGTCGAGAGGAGGGAGAGGGAGGCGAGCTGGAGCGGGGTCCTGTAGAGCGCGACCTCGCGGGGCGAGAGAAGATAGCCGACGAGAAGCGCGTCGGCGTTCGCGTTCACCACCGCCACGAGCGATATCAGGAACGACCAGAGCGCGAACGGGGCGAGCGAGGCGTAGTGGCGGCGCCCGAACGGAGCGGGGTGGAAGGGGAGGGAGCGCAGGTTCACCAGCGCCGCCGCGAGCGTGCCCGCGACCAGCCCCCCGGCCAGGCCGGCCGCCCCGAGACCGAGCGCGACCGCGCCGACCTGGACCGCGACGCGGACGATGACCCCCGTGAACTCGGCGACCTGGCCGATCCCGGCGCGCCCGCCCGCCCAGACGCCGGTCGAGGCGATCCCGGCGACCGTCGAGGCCGCGAGCGCGAGCGCGAGCCAGGGGACCATGCCGGTCGCGCCGAGGTCGACCAGGAGCGGGCGGGCCGCGACGAGGGCGGCGCCGACCGCGAGCGCGAGCGCGCACCGGGCCGCCGCGTAGGCCGAGAGGTGGGAGGCCGGCTCTTCCCCCTCCGCGATCCGCTGGGCGGCGGCCCCGCCGAGCCCGGGGTCTGAGGCAAGGAGGAGGAACCCGAGGTGGGCCGTGAGGACGTAGTAGGCACCGAGCGCCCCCGCGCCGGCCGCGTGCGCGACGTAGACCGTCGAGACGAAACCGACCAGGGTCGAGCCGATCGTGGTCCCCAGGCCAACCAGGGACTGGCGGCGGACGGGCGAGACCGCCATCAGCCGGGCGAGGCGAGCGGGCACGCGGTACTATGCGCCGCCCGGGGGCGAAAAGTATGCCCGTCACCGATCGCTTGATACCCCCGGCGGGGTAACGGTCCCGCATGAACGACGGCGTGATCCGTGTCCAGGGACGGGGCGAGCTGGGAGCCGACCCCGACCTGGTGGTGCTCGAGTTCCAGGCCAGGGGCGACGCCCCGGCCTACGCGGAGGCGGTCGCCCGGGCCTCGCAGATCGTCGAACGGCTCCGGGGGGTCTTCGGGGCGGAGGGGGTCCCCCGGGAGGGGCTGAAGACGACCCGGTTCCAGGTCGATCCCGACCACGAGTGGACCGACGACCGGGCGCGGCAGGTCTTCCGGGGCTACGTCGCGACGCACGCCCTCCGGGTCGAGCTCCCGCGCACCGCCGACGCGGGGCGGGTGCTCGACGCCGTCGCCCGCGAGGCACCGGGAGCCGAAGTCCGGGTCTCGTTCGAGATCAGGGACCGCGACGGCTTCCGGCAGCGGCTCCTCGCGGAGGCCGTCGGGGCGGCGCTCCGGAACGCGGAGACGATCGCGCGGGCGGGCGGGGTCCGGCTCGGCGCGATCGTCTCGATTGAATACGGGCCGTCCGAGGTCCGTTTTGCCTCGCCGGTGACCTTCCACGCCGAGTCCCGGCTCGCCGCCGCCCCCACCTCCTTCGAGCCGTCCGAGGTCCGGGGCACCGAGGTGGTGACGGTCTCCTGGGCGATCGCCCGGGAATGAGGAGGGCATTTTCAATAGCGAAGGGGTTCAACGGATCACCCGAGCAACCGTGGTGATCGTGCGATGGACGGGGTGATCGTGTACCGGCTCGAGTTCTGCCCGAACTGCGAGCGACTGAAGGCGTATCTGAACGAGCGGGGGGCTCCGTACGTCGAGGAGGACCTCTCCACGGCCGCCTCGCTGACCGAGCTGCGCGTCCACGGGGTCTTCGTCTCGGAGGCGCCGGTCCTCCGCAGGGGCGAGACCTTCCTGACAACGGCCGAGCTCTTCCCCGGCGGAGACCTCAACCGCGGCGCAGTCGACGCCCTCCTCGGTGAGTGATCCCGTGGCGCCGCCCGAGTCGAGCCGCCAGGCGACCCTGGACGGGGTCTGGATCCCCGCGATGCCGCCGGTCCGGCGGTCGGACGGGCACATCCTGGAGTGGGACCGGGAGCGGATCGTCCGGCAGATCCTGGTCGAGACCCGGCTCGTCGAGATCTTCTACGGCGGCGCGGGCGCGGACGAGGAGACGGCCCGGTCCGTCGCGCGCGAGGTCGAGGACCGGATCCGCAGGCTGAACCTGACCAGCCTCTCCGGGGCCCTGATCCGCGAGATCATGAACATGGTCCTGCTCGAGCGCGGCATGGTCCGCTACCGGAACGTCTGCACCCGGGTCGGCACCCCGGTCTACGACGCCCACCTGATCGACGTCGGGCGCGGGTTCGAGGCCCACGACAACGCGAACCTCCAGGAGAACGCCGAGACCTCCCACAAGAAGAAGGCCGACAAGATCTCCAAGGAGCAGTACCTCCTCCAGCTCCCGCCCGAGATCGCGGACCACCACCTCTCCGGCGACCTCCACGTCCACGACCTCGAGTACTTCGGGACCCGTCCGTTCTGCCAGGACTGGGACCTGCGGTACTTCTTCTACTACGGGCTGATGCCCGACGGGAACGGGACCAAGGCCTCGGTCGCGGGCCCCGCGAAGCGGGCCGAGGTGGCCGTGCTCCACGCGGTCAAGGCCCTCGGGTCGGCCCAGACCAACTTCGCCGGCGGCCAGGGCTATTACAACTTCCTCACCTTCCTCGCCCCGTACCTGGAGGGGATGTTGTACGACGAGATCCGGCAGCTGATGCAGATGTTCGTCTACGAGATGACCCAGATGATGGTCGCGCGGGGCGGGCAGCTCGTCTTCTCGTCGGTCCAGCTCTCCCCGGGGGTGCCGGCCCTCTGGAGAGACCGGCCCTGCGTCTACAAGGGCAAAGTCTGGAACGGCGAGCAGGCCCCGCGCCGGTGCTACGGGGAGTTCGAGCGCGAGGTCCGGCTCTGCTTCCTGGCGCTGATGGACGTCATGCTCGAGGGCGACGCCTGGGGCAAACCGTTCAATTTCCCCAAGCCCGAGATCTCGATCGAGCCGGACTTCATGGCCGAGGACGAGGGCTTCAACGCGGCGCACCCGGATCTCCCGACGTACCGCGACCTCTACCTGAGGTCGTTCGAGCTCGCCTCGAAGTTCGGGACCCCGTACTACGACAACCAGCTCCCGGCGTACCGCGGCGCGGGCAAGGGGATCTCCTGCTACCAGTGCTGCGCGTACCAGTTCTCGAGCCTCGCGGAGAACGATGAGGGGTTCGAGGACAAGCTCTCATTCTCGGAGGGCGCCCACTTCTCGATGGGCTCCTGGCAGGTGGTCTCGGTCAACTACCCGCGGGCCGCGTACATCGCCGAGGGCTCGGATGACCGGCTCTTCGCCGAGCTCCGGGGCCTGATGGACAAGGCGGTCGAGACCTTCCGGATCAAGCGGCGCTGGATGAACATCGTCAGGGCGAACGGCCGGATGCCTTTCGCGATGCAGCGGCCGAAGGACCCGAACACCGGGGAGCGCGGGGCCGTGGCGGTCGACCTGGACCCGCTCGTCTACACGATCGGCGTGGTGGGGGTCAACGAGATGGTCCAGCACCACTGCGGTTCGCAGCTCCACGAGGCCCGCGAGGCGTTCGTGCTGGCCGTCCGGGCCATGACCGAGCTCGAGCTCTACGCCCGCGAGCTCTCGGCGAGGCACGGCATGACGATCGCGCTCGCCCGGACGCCGGCGGAGACCACCGGGCAGCGCTTCGCGGTCGCGGACCTGCTCGACCGCCGGTTCCGGCCGCACGCCGAGAGGGTGATCAAGGGCGACCTCGAGGACGCGCTTTCCCGGCTCGGGACCTCGACGGATCTCCCCGTCTACTACACGAACGGGACGCACGTCGCCCCCGGCGCCCCCGTGCCGCTGACAAAAAGGATGGAGATCGAGCACGTCTTCTTCCCGATCGTGGACGGCGGAAACATCTTCCACATCTGGCTCGGGGAGCGCCGGCCCGACCCGCGCGGGTTGATGGAGATGGCGTTCAACCTCTGCCGCCGGACCCAGATCGGCTACTTCGCGTTCACGCGCGACCTGACGGTCGGGCTCCGGCAGTTCCGCGAGCACCGGCCCGATTCGCGGATCGGGACCATCGGCATGGTCGATGCCCGGGCCGAGGTCTGAGCCGGCCCCTCCCGTTGTTCCTCTGGGCGAGACCCGCCGGAGGGACCCGGGCCCGTTGCGCGCCCCATTCTGTGCCTTGGGACGGAGAGATGCGGTCGGGGGACTGCAACGTGACGGATGCGGGGACGGCCGGCCGGCCGGCGGGGCGCGCGGACGATGGATAGCCAGATGGGGGGGGAGCGGGCGCGGAGTGTGTCGCGGCCCCGTCACGGGCCACGCCGGAGCAGCCGCAGGACCAGGAACACCCCGCCGAAGATGACCAGGAGGAAGAAGGCCCCGTTCGCGAGCGGCACGTAACTCTCGGCGACCCAGTAGCGGATTGTCTGCTGCACGGCGAAGTAGAGCTGCAGGGTCGCGAAGAGGACGAGGATCAGGATGATCCCCGCGAGGCCGGCGACCACGAGCGAGGAGAGGGACTCCCGGCGCGACTCCTCCGGGCGCGGGGCCGACGGGGGTCCGAAGGGCTCCGTCCCGCTGGGAGCGGGATCAGTCATGGCGCAGCCCCCGGGCGAGGAGAGTCAGGGCGAGCCCCAGGAGAACGGCTGGCCAGCCGAAACCCGGGGTCGCCGTCGGCACCGGGACCGACACGGGCCCCCCGGTCTCGCGGTCCGTGACGAACTCGCCCGTATCGATCCGCCGGACCGTGAACTCGGTCCCGCCGGTCACGGTCGCGTTGGGGGCGAGGTTCACCGACCGCGAACCCCGCTCGACGATCACGTCGCCGCTCCAGAGCACGGCCTCGACCTCGTAGTTGTGCTGGTCCGGGACCGAGAGGGTGACGTTCCGGGTCACGGTCGACCCGGGGCGGACGGCGCTCACCGTCGTCCACTGCCGGTCGGCGAGGAGCCGGGCATCGGCCTCCCGCGCCTTGATCTCGATGGCGAGCTCCGGGTTCGGAGCGTCCCCCTGGTTGGTGAGCTGGACCTCGGTCTCGATCCGGGCCCGGCCGTTCTCGATTCCCCGGACCAGGAAGTCCATGTCCGTAAGCGCGATCGGGGTCCGGGCGTCGTCCGGCGGGAGCCGCTCGAGCGAGCGGATCGTCACCTCGCCGCCGCCGGCCTGCACGCCTCCGCCGGCCAGGCTCGCGCGGACACGGTACGAGCCCCGGCGGGGGAGTGTCACCTCGCAGGGCACCACGATCGCGCCCCCGGGGGAGACCCGGTCGAACCCCGGCGTCCCCTCGCGGACCCGCAGGCCGGTCTCGTCGTCCAGGACCTCGACCCGGAGGAGGCCCGGCCCGAGCCCGGGCCCGGACCAGTGCGTGACCGTGGTGCTCACGTTCAGTACCACCTCCCCGGCGGTCACGTTAACGGGCTCGACCGTGATGCCGGTGACGCCGGCGGCGCCCTCGCGGAGGCACCCGGCCGATGCGATCGCGAAGACGGCGACGGCCAGGAGGAGAAGCCAGCGCCTGTCCTTCATCGTCATCGGAGAGGTATCTCTTTCGGCCCTTTTTATCTCTTTCCTCCTGGCAGGACGACGTCGCCGTGCGGCCCGGGAGAGGGGGCTCGAGACGCGGCGGGCCCGGCGGAGGCCCTGCTGGCGCTCCGGACGAATCCATCCGCGGCCGGCACGGGGGTGCGTCCGTCGGGCGGGGTGGGAATGGAAGAGGCGGGACCCCCCGACCAGGCCCGCCTATCGGGACCACCACATGTAGAAATAGAACGGGCACCGAGATCCTTTCTGGTGGCGGAACGACGCATGGAGCCGTTACAGGAAGACGAACAGGTCCTCGTGCAGGACAGTGCGAAGTCGGAATTCTTCGGGAAGGGTACACTGTACCTCACGACCCGCCGGATGGTCTTCGAGGTCGCCTCCGGGGGGCTCCTCTCACGCTCGTCGGAGACGAAGATAGACCAGCCGGTCGGCGCCATCAGGTCGTTCGGCGCCACCGGCCGGAAGTATCTGATGGTCCACTTCGAGGGGAACATGGAGCCCACGACCCTCCTCGTCGACAACCCCGAGAAATGGGAGACGGCCATCAGGACCGTGAAGGTGATGAGCGGGGAGGCGTAGGGCCCGTCGTGCGGCGGTCCCGATCCCTTTATTCTCGTAGCGGCGGATGCTGATCCATGCGGCGCCGATCTCGGCCCGCGGGTGAGTCCTCATGATCCGCTATTCTTCGGTCGTCCTCTTCAGCGACGACGTGCCCGCCCTGCGCGACTTCTACCGCGACCTCTTCGATCTCACGATCGCCCTCGACCTCGGCGGGCTCGTGACCTTCGATTGCGCTCTCTCGATCTGGGAGACGGCCGGTGTCCGGGCGCAGGTCTACGACGGGCTCGACCCGTCGCCGGTCGAGCGCCCGCGCTGCGAGCTCTACTTCGAGACGGACGCGCTCGAGGCGTTCGTCGGGGGTCTTCCGAACGACGTCCGCCTCGTCCATCCTGTCCGGACGGCGCCGTGGGAGCAACGGGTGGTCCGGTTCTACGACCCCGACGGCAACCTGGTCGAGGTCGGAGAGGCGATGGACGCGGTCGCCCGGCGGCTCGCGGCCGACGGCCTTTCGCCGGAGGAGATCGCGGCGCGGACCCGGATGCCGCCCGCGTTCGTGACCGCCGCCCTCGAGGGCGGGAGCGCCAGGGGAGGGGCACGCTCATGAACGGGACCTGCCAGAGCTGCGGCATGCCCCTCGCCGCCACGGGCGAGCGGGGGACGGAGCACGACGGGACGACGAGCGCGTACTACTGCCGGTACTGCTACCGGGACGGGGCCTTCGCCGAGCCGGACGCCACGATCGAGGTGATGGCCGCGCGCGGCGGCGAGATGATGTCGGGCATGTTCGAGATCCCGTCGGAGCGGGCACGGGGGTTCGTGCTGCAGCAGCTCCGGCCCCTTCTCCGCTGGAGCGGCCGGCTGGTCCCGTCCTGCGGGAGCTGCGGCATGCCCCTCGAGCGCCCGGACGACGCGGGAACCGAGGCGGACGGCACCCCGAGCAGCCGGTACTGCATCCACTGCTACCGGGGCGGGGCGTTCGTCGAGCCCGACCTGACCCGCGAGGAGATGATCGAGCAGTACGCGCCTCTGCTCGCGGCCGAGCTCGGGATGCCGCTCGAGCGGGCGACGGCGATGGTGACGGCCTTCACGGCGGCCCTGCCGCGGTGGCGGTGAGCGGGTCGGGCGACGACGAGCGCAACCATCAAATAGGTCCCGGTCCATTACGCCCGCCGATCCCGGGAGGGAGAACACACAATGCCATTGGTGGACTGCATCAGAGAGGACGTGGTGACCGCGTCGCCGGACGAGCGCGTGGTCGAGGTCGCACGCATGATGGAGGACTGTAACGTGGGGAGCGTGGTGATAGAACGCGACGGGTGCCCGATCGGCATCGTGACGGATCGGGACCTGGCCGTGCGGGTCTGCGCCCGGAACGTCGACCCCGAGAGCACGAGCGTGCGGGACGTGATGACCTGCGACCCCTTCGTCGTGGAACGGAACGAGACACTCTGGAACGTGATGGCGAGCGCGCGGGAGCAGGGGGTGCGGCGGTTCCCGGTCGTCGACGACGACCGGCGGCTCGTGGGGATCGTCACCATGGACGACATCGTCGGGATCCTCGCGAGCGAGATGAACTGCGTCACGGACATCATCCAGGCGTCGTCCCCGTCGGCACGATGAGGAATACAGGGGAGATTATCTCCTCCCATTCCAAAACGCCGGGAGAACATTCGAGCTTCGGCTCGGATCGTCCGGGAGGTTCCGATCCCTTGGGGGCGGAGAGTGGCCGAGGCCTGCGGTTACCTATCGTCCTCGAGGTTGGCCCCGGACGATCGTTATTGTCGCCTGATACCGGTCACTCCCTGTTCGAGGCGCCGGTTTCGAGGGCATGGAGCCGTGATCCATTCCCCGATTGGTATCGACGAGCCGGGCTGGGGCGACCCGGACATGGATTTTCGGGAGCCCGGTCAGTTCGGGGAGAGATGGGAGGCTCGCCCCCCATGCCCACGGGTCCCGGGAATCGCCCGACCGGGTTCCTCGGTTGGGAGCAGAGATCCTCACGGCAGTATCCTGCACTTCGACGACGACTCGAATTCCCCCCCCTATTGGAGCGGGCAACAGCTCCCGCCCTTCCGCTGCTGCGGGACGCCCATCCAGAACCTGAACTGCGCGAGGGTTGGGGCGAACGGCTCGTCGAGCGGCCGGTTCCGCACCCACTGCTAGCGGGGTGTACGTCGAGCCCGAGCTCCAGCATGAGAACGATTGGGCGTTACGCTCCATGTTCGGTGCCGGAGTCAGGATGCCGGTCGCAGACCATTGAAGAGGAATAACGGCTCGAACGAATGGAAACGGGCGGGCGTCCGTAACGTATTTGTTGCTTCGCCCTGAGCTATCGTCATCAATGGAAGTTCCGGACTATCAATCGCTCATGCTCCCTCTCCTCGAATTGTTGGGTGACGAGAAGGAACATACAGTCCGTGATGTTCGGGAGAAGCTGGCCGCTCATTACGGAATCGATCAGGAGGATCGATCACCCCGATCCGCCGCTGTCCTATTCTATAAACGGATCAGCTGGGCGACCACGTCTTTGAAAAATGCGGGACTTCTCGAAAAGAGTTCAATGGGTATTACCCGTATCACCTCGAAGGGACTGGAGGTCTTGAATCGGCGCCCAAACCGGATCGATAACGACTATTTAGCCCAATTCCCTGGTTTTATGATATTCAATAAAGGGCGGGACTCTTCCGGTCCTGGAAGGGAGGAGCCCGGTATTGAATTAACTCCGTTCGAGTTGCTGGAGAACAATTACCAGATACTCAAGGACCAACTTGCCCACGATTTGCTGGAACAAGTATACGCAGGTTCTCCCGCCTTTTTCGAAAAGATGGTTGTCGATCTTCTGCTGGCAATGGGCTATGGTGGATCCCTGAAGGACGCAGGGGAGGCTATCGGGCAAAGTAACGATGAGGGTATTGATGGATATATCAAGGAGGACAGACTTGGCCTCGATGTGATATACATCCAGGCAAAGCGATGGCGCAATCAAGTTGGTCGCAGGGAGATCCAGGGGTTCGTCGGGAGTCTCGCGGGGAAAAGAGCGCGAAAAGGAATTTTCATCACCACGTCCCACTTCACGAAAACTGCTACAGAATATGTAAGATCAATAGAGAACAGGGTGATTCTCATCGATGGCCTCCAACTCGCTCAGCACATGATCGATTGCGGTGTTGGGGTGACGGAGCTCAGCAATTATTCGATAAAAAGAATTGACTCGGATTATTTTACTGAAGACTAAGCAGCTCTCCGCTGTCATCTCCCTGCTTTTTATGAGATCTGGCTGCCGGGTGAAGGTTATTCCCCCGACGCGCCGAGAAGGGGATGGGGTGTACCTCATGGTCCGGGTTCTGGTCGTCGACACCGAGACGACCGGGCTGCCGCGGCGCAACGGGTCCCGGGTGGTCCGCTGGCCGAGGCTCGTCGAGGCGGCGTGGCTGCTGCTCGATGAGACCGGGGACGTCCTCGTCGAGGAGGCGCACCTGGTCCGCCCCGAGGGGTTCACCGTCCCGAGACGAGCGACCGAGGTTCACGCAATCTCGGACGCCCTGGCCCGAGAGGAGGGGGAGGCGGTCGCGGACGTGCTCGCGATGTTCATGCGTGCTGTCGACGCCGCTGGCCTCGTCGTGGGCCACAACATTACCTTCGACCTCGGCGTTATCAGGAGCGAACTCGCACGGGCCGGGATGGAGGACCGCAGCCGTACGCTCCCAGCCTGCTGCACGATGAAGAATAGTGCCCGTCTCATTGGTGCTCGAGGGCCGCGCGGGTACCGGTGGCCGACGCTCACGGAGCTGCATGTCCGGCTCTTCACCGAACCGCATGTCGGCCGCCATCGGGCGCTCGGAGACGCGCGGGCCTGCGCCCGCTGCTACCTGGCCATGAGAAGAATGGGGCTGGCCCCGTAGGGCCTGCCCAGGATCCCCACGCAGATGGGGAACGCAGGATCTTCACTCCCGAAAACAGAAGTGGAAACGGTTCATCCCCACCTCGATGGGGATCTTGACGGGTGCTCCGGTGAGGCACCCTCTGGATTACTAGATTTCGTGCGGTCTTGAACGCTCCGATCGTCACATCCATACCAGGATGGACGTGGATTGTATTCGCCACCAGGATATACGCACATAGAATTCGTATTGTTTAATATGAACCAAGGAGATGGTATCACTATGTTCCCCTGCAGACCTGTCGCAAACCCTTCGCTTCAGGAGGATCAGGGTCCGGGATGAATGGCTCTTCCCCATCATCCTGCGACTGCTATTACCGCTACTGGGGAAAGTCTCGGACGGATACCTCCGAGAGTGAGGCTTCGTACCACCTCCTTGCTTATCACTGTCTCGACGTGGCCGCCGTGGGATGGACGCTTCTGCGGGCGGACCGGCGGCTCTGCGAACGGTTCACCCGTCTCTTTCCATTCTCCGAGGACGAGACGATACGGATCATCGCCTTCCTTCTCGCCGTTCACGACCTTGGGAAGTGCTCCGTCCGGTTTCAGAATCTGGCCCCGGAGCTGCTCTCGGATCTTCAGGACTTGGCCTCGGAGAAAGGCTATCCGGAACGGCACGACCGCATGGGCCAGTCCCTTCTCGAGCGGCGGATATGGCCCCTGATCTGGTCTGAAGACTGGTTCGGCCTCGATCGTGATCCGTCCGTCTGCGATGCGGCGGATTGGAAAGGGGTCTGGCTCCCCTGTCTCAGAGCAGTGGGCGGCCATCACGGTACGCCCCGGCCAGAGCTTCCGGCACTGGAGACGTACTTCGATCCCGCCGATCTCGCCGGCGCCGAACAGATGGCCCGTGCATTCGCCGAGCTCCTAGAGCTGCCTATGGAGCGGCCGCCCCTGCAGTACGATGACATCCGGGAAGACCGTTCGAGGGAGGCGTCGTGGATCCTTGCGGGCTTCGTCGTCCTCTGCGACTGGATCGGCTCAAATACCGAAGCGTTCGATTTCCACGTGGAACAGTTTTCGCTCGATGAATACTGGACGATTGCCCTGCAGTCGGCCCGCGATGCTCTGGATCGGTTCGGCCTGGTCCCCAGCGGAGTCAATGAGGATGTCGATCCCGTTGCCCTCACGAGCGGGAGCTCACTTCGACCGATGCAGTGGGCCGTCTCGACGTGTCCGATCGCTCCAGAGCCCCAGCTGTTCATCGTCGAGGACGTCACCGGGAGTGGGAAGACCGAGGCCGCACTGATCCTTGTTCATCGCCTGATGGCGGCAGGATGCGCCGACGGCCTCTTCTTCGGGCTTCCGACGATGGCGACGGCCAACGCCATGTTCGAGCGCATGGCCGGAGCGTACACTCGCCTCTTCGATCGGGCCCGACCCCCGTACGTGGCGCTGGCCCACAGTCGGGCAGGCCCCGTACGCGAGTTCGGGACCCGCCTGGGCGAAGTCGAACGACGACCGGAACGAGGTGGATACGCGCCGAGCGAGGAGACCGCGTCTGTGGATCGCGTGACCTGGCTGGCCGACAGCCGGAAGAAGGCACTCCTCGCCCAGGTCGGCGTCGGGACGATAGACCAGGCGCTGATGGCGATCCTCCCGTTCCGGCACCAATCGCTGCGGCTCCTCGGGCTGGCCAGGCACGTGCTGGTCGTAGACGAGGTCCACGCCTACGACCCCTACATGCGCCAGCTGCTCCAGGTGCTGCTGCGGTTCCAGGGGGCATTGGGCGGGTCGGCGGTCCTGCTCTCGGCAACCATTCCGCTCGGCTATCGACGCCAGCTCGTCAACTCATTCCTCGCGGGCGTCGGCGCCCCAGAAATCGGGGAGGGCGGATCGACGGAGTACCCGCTTCTGACGCAGTGCGGCGCCCACGTCGGGCTTCACTACCTCTCCACCGCGGAGGAGTTGGAAAGATCGGAGACCGATCGCCGACGCGTCGAGATCGAACTCGTTCACGAACAGAGCCAGGTGATCGAACGACTGCGCAGCGCCGTCGCCGCGGGAGGCTGCGCCTGCTACATCTGCAATACGGTCGGTGATGCCCAGGCCGCCCACGCAGCGGTATCGGCAGCGATACCGGATGCCGAAGTGCTGCTCTTTCACGCGCGGTTCGCGCTCGGGGATCGGCTGGACCTCGAGAAGGAAGTCCTCCACCGGTTCGGTCGAAGTTCGACGCCGGAGGAGCGGCGCGGGCGGATCCTGGTCGCCACGCAGGTCGTCGAGCAGTCGCTCGACCTCGATTTCGACCTCATGGCAACGGACCTCGCGCCGATCGATCTGGTGATCCAGCGAGCCGGCCGGCTCCACCGCCACGACCGAGGGGACCGTGGTCCAGCGCGACTGGTCGTGCTGGTACCTCAGCTCGAAGACGAACCGGCTGCGAACTGGTACGCCTCGCTCTTCCCTCGTGCAATCTACGTCTACCCATTTCAGGCCGAGCTCTGGCTGACGGCCCGGCTACTGTTCGAGCGCGGGGCGATCGTAATGCCTGATGATGCCCGCGATCTGATTGAGGGCGTCTTCGCGCCCGAAGCCCGCCTGGCGGTCCCGGCTATACTGATCGCAAGCGATCTCCGTGCCGAGGGAGAGGCCCGCGCCCAGGGGGCGATCGCGGCGATGAGCTCGCTCGACCTTCGGCGCGGGTACCGATACGAGGGGGGCGCGTGGGAAGACGAGACGATGGCTTTCACGCGGCTCACCGAGCCCTCGACCACGTTCCTGCTTGCACGCTGGGACGGCACCACCCTGACCCCCTGGTCTCTATCGGAGCGGGACGACTGGTCGCTGTGCCGCATCACGGTGCAGCTCTCGACTCTCGCCCGACCGGGAGCCATGCCGACCCAGCTTCGCGACGCGGTGGAGATCGCGACCGCGAGGTTGCCGGACCGGGGACGATGGCAGACGATCCTGCCACTGGTCGAGAGCGGCGGCGTCTGGTCGGCGCGGGGGCATGATCGCCGGGGGCGACCGGTGGAGATCCTGTATGATTCGGTCAGAGGTTTAGTGAAAAGAGACGTGGAAACATCTTAATAATTGGATATCCCATCTCCCATCTAGCGGACGGGACCCCCAAGGGCCCTGCCCCAGGGAACAACGGAGGTTACCGTGACAAACAACCTCATCAACGAACCGTGGATTCCGGTCGTGCGGCGGAGCGGGAGGCGCGAGACGATCGCGCCCTGGCAGCTGACGGCCGGGTACGAGGACGATCCGATCATCGCCCTCGATGCCCCGCGGGCGGACTTCAACGGAGCTCTGGTCCAGTTTCTGATTGGGCTGGTCCAGACTGCGCTCCCGCCCGAGAGAGGAAGGGACTGGCGTCGGCGACTCAAAAAACCACCGTCACCCGAAGAGCTGCGTTGCGCCTTCGAACCGTTCGCATACGCCTTCGAACTCGACGGCGAAGGTGCGCGGTTCATGCAGGACCTGACACTCTCCGAGGGCGAGCCGACGACGGTGGACCGGCTGCTGATGGAGATGCCGGGCGAACAGACGCTCAAGAAGAACATCGACCATTTCCTGAAACGAGGGACGGTGCAGCGCTGCTGCCCGTCCTGCGCGGCCATGGCGCTCCTGACCCTCCAGACGAACGCCCCTTCCGGCGGTCGCGGGCATCGCACATCCCTTCGTGGAGGCGGCCCCCTCACCACGCTGATCCTCGGACGGACCCTCTGGGAAACGGTCTGGCTCAACATCCTCGAGGCCCGCGACCTCGCCGGCCTCGGAAACGCCGGGTGCACCTGCGATGCCGACACCTTCCCCTGGCTCGCTCCCACCAGGACGAGCGCGAAGGGGGAGGTGACCACCGCGCTCGATACACACCCGCTCCAGATGTACTGGGGGATGCCGCGCAGAATCCGGCTGCAGGCCGCCGAGACAGGCACTATCGATACCTGTGATATCTGCGGCTGTGAGAGTGACCGGATGGTCATAACCTACCTGACCAAGGATGGCGGGGTGAATTACAAGGGGGGGTGGCGCCATCCGCTGACGCCGTACGCCAGGATGAAGAGCGACGAGGAACTGCTCCCGCGCCATGGCCAGCCGGGCGGCGTCACCTATCGGAACTGGCTCGGCCTCGTCCAGAGCCATCCCGAACGAGGCGTGCCGGCCCGCGTCGTGACCACGTTCCGCGAGGATCGGTACGCAGATTTGACCGACCTCGATGCCAGGATCTGGGCATTCGGGTACGACATGGACAACATGAAAGCCCGCTGCTGGTACGAGGGGACCATGCCGCTCCTACACGTCGAGGGAGGTCTCCGGGAACGGTTCGAGGCCGAGGGAGCGCGCCTCATCCGGGCCGCCGAGCTCGTGGTCTCCAGCACGCGGAGCTGCATCCGCCAAGCGTGGTACGACGATCCGAAGAACGCGCCCTCGGGCGACCTCTCATTCATCGACGCCCGTTTCTGGCAGGAGACCGAGGCAGCTTTCTATGAGCAGCAGCGCCGGCTCCTCGCGGGTCTGCGGACCGACACCGATCTCTCTGGAATCAAGACGGACTGGTTGACGACCCTTCAGGAAGAAGCCCTTGTCCTCTTCGACGAGTACTCGCAGGCCGCGCAGATCGGGATCGCCGATCCCCGGCGCATCGCGCTCGCGCACCGGGACCTCCGCAGGTTCACCAGCCCCGGAAACAAATTGATCGCGCAGGCGCTCGACCTCCCTGTCGAGGCAGCGGCTGGTGGAAAGCGAAAGAAACGCGGGGCATCCGAAGACCCGGCAGTGTGACAGCATGACGACAGAACAGTATCACAGACTCAGTCTCTGGGGCCAGGCGCCCATGCGGGCCCTGCTCCACTGGTGGCAGGAACTCGATCGGGCCCGCGGAGACCGGGCGAGCCTTCGGCGCTGCCACACGTTGGCCGAGGTTGTCCTGACCCCGGCTTTCAACCGGCTCCGTATCGACCTTGCCCGGTTCGGCGAACTCGACAGCAACGGGATTGCCCGTCTTGCCGTCGTTGCCGGCGTTCTCGCCCATGTGACGCCGCCGGCCGACGAGGGCATGCTCGAGGGCATGCTCGCGCCCCGCCTTCCTGGCGCGATCGCGCGACAGATGGCGATTCCGCCGCCCGACGGCACCCGCTCTCCGGTCTCGGAGCTCAGGTTCCGGCGGGTGCTCGCGATCCCCGAGTCCGAGCGAGAGGCGCTCTTCGCCGCGATGGTCCGGCTGGTCCGGCACCTCGGTGGCACCTCGGCGCAGGTCGACGCACCGAGCCTCGCCCGCGGCATCTTCCACTGGAATCAGAAGACGAAACAGACCTGGGCCTTCGCCTATTACGAAGCGGCCCCAAAGAACGAATCTCCCCGGTGATCACCATGACGACATTTGTGCAGCTTCACATGCTGGTATCGTATCCCCCGTCGAATCTGAACCGCGACGACCTCGGCCGCCCGAAGACTGCCGTGATGGGGGGTGCGCAGCGGATACGGGTCTCGTCGCAGAGCCTCAAGCGGGCCTGGCGCATGTCGCCGGTCTTCGACGCGGGTCTCGCGGGCCACCGCGGCGTGCGGACCAAGGAGATGGGGACAAACATCCACCGTTCGTTCACGACGGGGTTGCCGCTCTCGGCCATTCTGAACGGCGACGAGGGAGCTGCTCCCGCGTTCGCACCGCTCGACGAGAAAAGGGCCCGGGAGTGGGGCCGCGCCATCGCGGCGGTCTTCGGGAAGCTCAAGGAGGCGAAGAAGGGCGCGGATGGAGCGAAACAGCCGGACTCCCTCGAGATAGAGCAGCTCGCCCACTTCTCACCCGAGGAGATCGCCGCGATCGAGGCGCTCGTGGCGCGGTCGGCGACCGAGAAGACCGCTCCGACAGATGAGGATCTCAAGAGCCTCTTCCGCAGGCACACGGCCGCCGACATCGCTATGTTCGGCAGGATGCTCGCTGCGAACCCGAAGTTCAACACCGAAGCCGCGGTCCAGGTCGCGCATGCGATCACGGTCCACGAGGCAGCAGTCGAGGACGACTTCTTCACCGCGGTCGACGACCTGAACCGGGGCGATGAGGACGTCGGCGCGGGACATATGGGCGAGACCGAGTTCGCCGCCGGTCTCTTCTATCTCTACGTCTGCATCGACCGCGACCTGCTCGTCGAGAACCTCCAGGGCGACGAGGCGCTCGCGAAGGCATCGCTCGCGTCGCTCCTCGAGGCGGCGGCCACGATCTCCCCGACGGGCAAGCAGAACTCGTTCGGCTCCCGGGCTTACGCATCGTACATCCTCGCCGAGAAGGGAAGCCGGCAGCCGCGTTCGCTCTCGGTCGCGTTCCTCTCCCCGGTCCGGGACCGCGATGATTTGCTCGGAGCGTCGATCGCCCGGCTGGAGGAGACGCGAGCGATGATGGAGAAGGTCTACGGCCCGTGCTGCGACGAGACGAGCGCCCTCAACGCCCAGACGGGCGAGGGGACGCTCTCGGATATGATGACGTTCGTGGTCGAGTGACATGCCCCGGTACCTCGTCTTTCGCCTCTACGGGGCGATGGCTTCGTGGGGGGAGATCGCGGTCGGGGAGTTCCGGCCGACGAGCGACCACCCGGGGCGCTCGGCGGTGCTCGGCCTGATCGGGGCCGCGCTCGGGGTCCGCCGCGACGAGGAGGAGCGGCTCAGGGCACTGGCCGACGGCTACCGCATCGGTGTACGGCTGGACGCGCCGGGCCAGCTCCTCCGCGACTATCACACGTCGCAGGTGCCCGCGTCGGGCACCGGCAGATCACGCCGAACGTACCGAACACGCCGCGAGGAGCTCCTGGCTCCCGCCGACCTGGTCAGCACGGTCCTCTCGACCCGGGACTACCGCTGCGACACGCTCGCCACGGTCGCAGTCGAGGCACTGCCGGGTGCTCCCTACTCTCTCGACGATCTCGCGGCGGCACTGACGAATCCGGTCTACGTCCTCTACCTGGGCCGTCGCTCGTGTCCGCCCGGCCTTCCTCTCGAGCCGATGGTGGTCGAAGACGCCGGGTCGCTCCTCGAGGCGCTCGCGGCGGTCGACGCGGAGTCGGGGGCTGCCGGCTTCCTCCGAGCCCTCTTCAGAGGAAAGGGCCACGGCACCACACGGACCTGCCGGCTCTTCTGGGAGGACGGCATGATGCCGGGCCCCTGCGACGGCGTCCAGTCCGTGCCCCGACGCGACCACCCGCTCTCGCGTCGACGGTGGCAGTTCCGGGACCGGACCGAACACCAGGCCGTGCTCGCGCCGCGGACGGAGGAGAGATAGCCATGTTCTTCTCGCGCATCCGCCTCCACTCGCGGGCCGCGTCGGACCCGGGCTTCTTCGCCCGCGTGGCCGACGCGTACGAGGCGCACTCGCTCGTCTGGGACCTCTTCAGCGACGGCCCGGACCGCGAGCGCGACTTCCTCTACCGGCAGGAGTCGCACGAAGGGCTCCCGGCCTTTTACACGCTCTCGGAACGCCGGCCGGCGGATCGGAACGGCACCTGGATCGTGGAGTCGAAGGAGTTCGCGCCGCGCCTCAAGGCCGGCCAGCGCCTGGGCTTCATGCTTCGGGCGAACCCGATCCGATCGAGCTGGGATCTGACGACGAAGAAGCACCACCGCCACGACGTGGTGATGGCCGCGAAACGGCGGTTGAAGGAGGCCGAGCCCGACCGGACACGCTGGCCGACTGAACCGGAGCTGGTCCGGGAGGCAGGTCTCGCCTGGCTCGCGCAGCGGGCCGAACGCTGCGGGTTCACGTTCGGCCCGGGCGAGGTCGGAGCGGACGGGTACCGCCAGCTGGTCTTCAGAAAGACGCAGGTGGCCCGGCCGATCCAGATCAGCACGATCGACTATACCGGGATCCTGACCGTGACCGAGCCCGGGGTCTTCATCGGCGCGCTCCAGGCGGGGATCGGGCCGGCGAAGGGGTTCGGCTGCGGCCTCCTCCTGGTCCGGCCGGCGTGAGGGAGGGTGAATGCTCCCTCCTCTCCGCCCCATCACGATCAAGGAGCGGACCTCGCTCGTCTTTCTCGAGCGGGGCGAGCTCGACGTGATCGACGGCGCGTTCGTCCTGGTCGACAAGAACGGTGTGCGGACGCAGATCCCGATCGGCGCGGTCGCCTGCCTGATGCTCGAGCCGGGGATCCGGGTCTCGCACGCGGCCGTGACCCTCGCTTCGCGGGTCGGGTGTCTGCTGGTCTGGATCGGCGAGGCCGGGGTCCGACTCTACGCGGCGGGGCAGCCCGGCGGCGCCCGATCGGACCGCCTGCTGTACCAGGCGAAGCTCGCGCTCGACGAGTCGGCCCGGCTGAAGGTCGTGCGGAAGATGTACGAGCTCCGTTTCAGCGGCCCTGTCCCCGAGCACCACTCGGTCGAGCAGCTCCGCGGCGTTGAGGGGGCGCGGGTCAGGGAGATGTACCACCAGATCGCGAGGAGGTACGGCCTCGAGTGGACCGGGCGGCGGTACGATCCCGACGAGTGGGGGAGCGGCGACCTCCAGAACCGCTGTCTCTCGTCGGCCACGGCCTGCCTCTACGGGATCGCGGAGGCCGCGATCCTCGCGGCGGGGTACGCGCCGGCGATCGGGTTCATTCACACGGGCAAGCCGCGCTCGTTCGTCTACGACGTGGCGGACCTCTTCAAGTTCGAGACCGTGGTGCCGGTCGCGTTCCGGGTGGCGGCGCAGAACCCGATCTCCCCGGAACGCTCGGTCCGGCTCGGCTGCCGGGATATGTTCCGCGAGACGCGGCTCCTCCGGCGCATCATCCCCACGATCGAGCAGGTGCTCGAGGCCGGGGGTGTACCCGTGCCGGAGGCGCCCGAGGACTGCGTGCCGATCGCGATACCGGAGCCCGAGGGGTTCGGCGATGCTGGTCATCGTGGTTGAGGCCGCGCCGCCGCGCCTGCGCGGCCGGCTCGCGGTCTGGCTCGTCGAGGTCGCGGCCGGCGTCTACGTCGGTGGGCTCTCGGCCCGCGTCCGGGAGATGATCTGGGAGCAGGTGGAGATCGGGCTGGAGGACGGTTCGGCCGTTATGGCCTGGAGCACGAATACCGAGTCGGGCTTCGACTTCAGAGCCATCGGGCCGAACCGGCGGATCCCCGTCGATTTCGACGGGGCCAAGCTCGTTTCGTTCCTCGCGCCGGCCCCGCCGGGTGGTGACGAGAAGGGCTTAAGCACCGTCGGGTCGAGATGATGGACGGCGTCTCGATGAACAGCCTCGTGGATGGCGTGGATCCAGCAGGCACGGTCCAGGGCGGGCCGCTCGAGCGCAGGGCGTCTCCTGCCGGCCGGAACTGATGTTCCACCGGCAGATGATAAGCACAAGAGAGTTCCCCGTGTACGCGGGGATGAACCGCCTTACCTGGTTACGGGTATTTTTCTCACGGCGAGTTCCCCGTGTACGCGGGGATGAACCGTCGTCGGCCGCGATCGACTGCTTGACCAGGTGGAGTTCCCCGTGTACGCGGGGATGAACCGGGCGAGATTCAGGGCAGATATGCCGCCGTCCAGAGTTCCCCGTGTACGCGGGGATGAACCGACGCCCGCGTCGACGTCGCCGACATGAAGGGGGAGTTCCCCGTGTACGCGGGGATGAACCGACCACGAGTTTTCTATGGTTGCTCATCTTCTCGAGTTCCCCGTGTACGCGGGGATGAACCGGTCCAGGGGCTCGGGCGCGGGGACTATCTCGTGAGTTCCCCGTGTACGCGGGGATGAACCGGCAGAGCAGGAACAGGTTGCCTTCGAGACTCAGAGTTCCCCGTGTACGCGGGGATGAACCGCCGAAGTCCGCGCCCATGCCCGTGATGCCACCGAGTTCCCCGTGTACGCGGGGATGAACCGTATCGCCCACGACCGCCGCAAAGCGGGCACTGGAGTTCCCCGTGTACGCGGGGATGAACCGCCCTATCCCGAGGCCCATTTCGCCACGTTCCCGAGTTCCCCGTGTACGCGGGGATGAACCGACAAAGGCCGAGATCAGGGCGGACGAGGAGGCGAGTTCCCCGTGTACGCGGGGATGAACCGATCGTCGACTGGATCAAGGGCGATGGGCAGGGGAGTTCCCCGTGTACGCGGGGATGAACCGGCACACGGGATCAAGCCGACGGCAGTGTTCCGGAGTTCCCCGTGTACGCGGGGATGAACCGTCCATCGCCACCGGGACGCCGCCGGACATCGCGAGTTCCCCGTGTACGCGGGGATGAACCGGGAGCGGTATCCTCAACTGGCTCCTCGAAGGCGAGTTCCCCGTGTACGCGGGGATGAACCGCATGAGGTCGAGCGGGAGCCGCGCGAGGGGCAGAGTTCCCCGTGTACGCGGGGATGAACCGTGGGCCTCGGGATAGGGCTTCGTCGCGACGGTGAGTTCCCCGTGTACGCGGGGATGAACCGCCTTCGACCGGCCCGCTCTCCTCGCTCGCCTCGAGTTCCCCGTGTACGCGGGGATGAACCGCACGGCAAGGGGTCGATGGGGTCGGATACGGTGAGTTCCCCGTGTACGCGGGGATGAACCGAGGTCCGTCTGGATGTCGTCCTCCAGGTGTTCGAGTTCCCCGTGTACGCGGGGATGAACCGAAGGCTGCGCGCCTGTGGCTCGGAATCCGGCTGAGTTCCCCGTGTACGCGGGGATGAACCGTCCATCGCCACCGGGACGCCGCCGGACATCGCGAGTTCCCCGTGTACGCGGGGATGAACCGATCGTCGACTGGATCAAGGGCGATGGGCAGGGGAGTTCCCCGTGTACGCGGGGATGAACCGGCTTCATCCTCGACCACGAGCACGGGCCCGGAGGAGTTCCCCGTGTACGCGGGGATGAACCGGACCGACAAGGAGTTCCGTGACGAGCATTACGCGAGTTCCCCGTGTACGCGGGGATGAACCGGGCACAAGTAGGGCATAAGTACACTATTTTAGGAGTTCCCCGTGTACGCGGGGATGAACCGTCCCGGCCCGTGATCTGGTCGCGCACTACACCGAGTTCCCCGTGTACGCGGGGATGAACCGTCAAATGCCCCATTTTCCTTTACGGCTACGATGAGTTCCCCGTGTACGCGGGGATGAACCGGCGCATATCGGCTACCTGCCCGGCGACCGGATGAGTTCCCCGTGTACGCGGGGATGAACCGCGTGGAACGATCCCCGGCTCACGGCCCACCTCGAGTTCCCCGTGTACGCGGGGATGAACCGTCCATCGCCACCGGGACGCCGCCGGACATCGCGAGTTCCCCGTGTACGCGGGGATGAACCGATTTCGCCAAAAACGGGGCTGAGGGTGCACTTGAGTTCCCCGTGTACGCGGGGATGAACCGAAGGGAGGCGGCAACGAACCCGGTTGGCAGCTGAGTTCCCCGTGTACGCGGGGATGAACCGGTCTACACACAACTGACCGTGCGGGAGGTGACGAGTTCCCCGTGTACGCGGGGATGAACCGGTCGTCCTCGTGCCACCGGGTATTATGGCTCAGAGTTCCCCGTGTACGCGGGGATGAACCGCCGTCGAGGTGGACCGGAGGACGAGAGCGAAAGAGTTCCCCGTGTACGCGGGGATGAACCGCCCTGTACGAACGTGACGATCCGCAGGACGAGGAGTTCCCCGTGTACGCGGGGATGAACCGACTACCGGGCCGTCTGGTTCTGGAAGCGGACTGAGTTCCCCGTGTACGCGGGGATGAACCGGTGACGAGCGCGCTCACCGCAAACCAGCGGGCGAGTTCCCCGTGTACGCGGGGATGAACCGCAACCCGCGCCCGGTTCCTGGCCGATTACCAGGAGTTCCCCGTGTACGCGGGGATGAACCGGGCTCGATGGCGGGTGCGGTTCACGTTCACGAGAGTTCCCCGTGTACGCGGGGATGAACCGCCCTACTTGTGCCCTTTTCGGCCCTCGCCGCTGAGTTCCCCGTGTACGCGGGGATGAACCGTCCAGATCCGCGATCAGCCCGACGTTGATACAGAGTTCCCCGTGTACGCGGGGATGAACCGTGCCAGGGGTCGGTCGCTCCGACACGCCGAACGAGTTCCCCGTGTACGCGGGGATGAACCGCCCCTACAGGCGCACCAGAGAGGCGGTGAGTGGAGTTCCCCGTGTACGCGGGGATGAACCGATCCCTCTGGATGGTCATCGTCACGTTGACGAGAGTTCCCCGTGTACGCGGGGATGAACCGGTCGCGACCGACTGGAGAGCGCTCCTCGTCACGAGTTCCCCGTGTACGCGGGGATGAACCGATCTTCGTCGGCCGCGGGGTCGTAGTGATCACGAGTTCCCCGTGTACGCGGGGATGAACCGGAGCGGGCCGTCTGCCGGGTCCGGGGCACAAGGAGTTCCCCGTGTACGCGGGGATGAACCGACCTCGACCCTCCAGAACCCGACGCACACCTAGAGTTCCCCGTGTACGCGGGGATGAACCGGGAGAAGGCACACGGCCCGGGCTCGGCGATGAGAGTTCCCCGTGTACGCGGGGATGAACCGAGCAGGTCGGAGATGTAGCCCTGCGCCGCCGGGAGTTCCCCGTGTACGCGGGGATGAACCGTCCCGCTCGACCCCGCCGCGCTGGCGGAAGGCGAGTTCCCCGTGTACGCGGGGATGAACCGGTTCTGTTTTGATTTTCTTCAGGAGCGAACGAGAGTTCCCCGTGTACGCGGGGATGAACCGTTGCGGAGGACGGCCCCGGGCTTGCGGGTGACGAGTTCCCCGTGTACGCGGGGATGAACCGTATCGGATTCACCGGCAATAATTACAATTGCCGAGTTCCCCGTGTACGCGGGGATGAACCGATAGGATTTGCACTCCTACGTGAAAACAGATAGAGTTCCCCGTGTACGCGGGGATGAACCGGTTAAATTAAAATCGATACTATAACCGGTATCGAGTTCCCCGTGTACGCGGGGATGAACCGCGAGGACGGCGGCGGCGGTCTCGGAGATCATCGAGTTCCCCGTGTACGCGGGGATGAACCGTAAAACATTGACCGAAGCCGGGGAAGATTGTCGAGTTCCCCGTGTACGCGGGGATGAACCGGTTCACTAACGGTTATCGAATTTAGTCATAATGAGTTCCCCGTGTACGCGGGGATGAACCGACGATAAACTAAGGTTTTAACCGTTCAATTCCGAGTTCCCCGTGTACGCGGGGATGAACCGTACCCGCACGTCTGCACGATCCAGAAGAGCAAGAGTTCCCCGTGTACGCGGGGATGAACCGCCGGCCCCACCTCGCCGGGCTGCGGGCCGGTGGAGTTCCCCGTGTACGCGGGGATGAACCGGCGCGCGGCGTGCGGATCGCGGACAGCGGGATGAGTTCCCCGTGTACGCGGGGATGAACCGATCATCCGCTGCCGAGACTGCGGGACGCCGTAGAGTTCCCCGTGTACGCGGGGATGAACCGCTGGCGGGGGGTTCGGTGTTCGTGGAGCAGGGGAGTTCCCCGTGTACGCGGGGATGAACCGCATAGGTCCGCTCCTGCGCCGCGAGGAGGGCCGAGTTCCCCGTGTACGCGGGGATGAACCGGACCAGTGGGTCGAGCTCGACGTTCAGGCCGAGAGTTCCCCGTGTACGCGGGGATGAACCGTCGGAGCGCTTCACGAAGTTCGCCGTCACGGTGAGTTCCCCGTGTACGCGGGGATGAACCGCGGGCTGGTAGTGGACGTGGACGATCTGATAGGAGTTCCCCGTGTACGCGGGGATGAACCGTCGTCCCTGGCGAGAGCGCGCTGCCGGGCGTAGAGTTCCCCGTGTACGCGGGGATGAACCGGGTGGTGCCGTACGCGAGAAGGGCATAGTCCGGAGTTCCCCGTGTACGCGGGGATGAACCGTGCGACGAGGTCGCCGTCGTCTCGAGGATCAGGAGTTCCCCGTGTACGCGGGGATGAACCGATCCGCGACCCGACCGAGAAGGAGATTGCCGCGAGTTCCCCGTGTACGCGGGGATGAACCGGAGGGCGAGGACTGCGACGTCTGGCAGGTGCCGAGTTCCCCGTGTACGCGGGGATGAACCGCAGACGGGCGGCTCGTCACGGGTGGACATGACGAGTTCCCCGTGTACGCGGGGATGAACCGGTAGATGCTGCTCCAACTGACTGGCATAATCCGAGTTCCCCGTGTACGCGGGGATGAACCGTAGATCGTGTCCTCGATCGGGTCGTCGTTGATGAGTTCCCCGTGTACGCGGGGATGAACCGAGCGAATCATCCACGACTGCTGGGAGGAGCTGGAGTTCCCCGTGTACGCGGGGATGAACCGTCCGAGCCGGTCGCGAGGTCGATCCCGGCCGTGAGTTCCCCGTGTACGCGGGGATGAACCGTCTTGATCCTCGGGGGCAGCCCGAGTTCAGCCGAGTTCCCCGTGTACGCGGGGATGAACCGAACGCGATCTGCGCCCCTTGCCAGGAATGAACGAGTTCCCCGTGTACGCGGGGATGAACCGGCCGGGACTTCCTCGGGATCGAGCTCAATCCCGAGTTCCCCGTGTACGCGGGGATGAACCGGATTGCCCGGGGCTCGCCGAGGCCGAGCGAGAGAGTTCCCCGTGTACGCGGGGATGAACCTGTCACTGCCGGACTAATGATACCATCTGATACGAGTTCCCCGTGTACGCGGGGATGAACCGTGGAGGACACCATGTTGCGCCTTCGTAAATACGAGTTCCCCGTGTACGCGGGGATGAACCGGCGGCCATCGTCGGCGGCGCCCGGATGTTCGAGAGTTCCCCGTGTACGCGGGGATGAACCGGTCAATGTTTCGCTTTTCCAGGTCAATACCTAGAGTTCCCCGTGTACGCGGGGATGAACCGGCGTGGACCTCCGCCCACGTCGAGAAACACTCGAGTTCCCCGTGTACGCGGGGATGAACCGGCGTTGGTGGGTGGTGCGAACAATCATACTTTGAGTTCCCCGTGTACGCGGGGATGAACCGCTGATCGACGCGGCCCGGTCGAGCCGGAGCTGGAGTTCCCCGTGTACGCGGGGATGAACCGCAACTTGGCATAGGGAATAGAGAGATACTATCGAGTTCCCCGTGTACGCGGGGATGAACCGTCTCCGGCGCGAACGAGCGCTACCTGAATCCCGAGTTCCCCGTGTACGCGGGGATGAACCGGCGTCCCCGCCGAGGAGATGGAGCGCGAGATCGAGTTCCCCGTGTACGCGGGGATGAACCGGTCGTCAACTGCTCCGACGAGGGGTCGGCGTAGAGTTCCCCGTGTACGCGGGGATGAACCGAACCACCCCGGCCTGTCGGCGCACCTCGCCGGGAGTTCCCCGTGTACGCGGGGATGAACCGGCCGCCGGCACCCTCGTCAAGGGCATCCAGACGAGTTCCCCGTGTACGCGGGGATGAACCGCAGGAGTGGCCGTGTGATTTGCGACATACTGCGAGTTCCCCGTGTACGCGGGGATGAACCGGCGAGATCGCGGGCCGAGATCGTCGGCCGCGGGAGTTCCCCGTGTACGCGGGGATGAACCGACAAAATATAGATTAATATTTATACTTAATTCGAGTTCCCCGTGTACGCGGGGATGAACCGTCGGGCTGTGTCTCGACTGTCTGGATCGCAGCGAGTTCCCCGTGTACGCGGGGATGAACCGGTCGACGCCCGGTTCCCCGCTGCCGGGAACGAGAGTTCCCCGTGTACGCGGGGATGAACCCCGCTCGATCGTCGCCTGCGCGGTCGTGCCCTCGAGTTCCCCGTGTACGCGGGGATGAACCGTAATATAATCGCCAACGCGAACACTTGTTGTTGAGTTCCCCGTGTACGCGGGGATGAACCGCCCGGCGCGACCATCCCGCTGTCCGCGATCCGGAGTTCCCCGTGTACGCGGGGATGAACCGATCCTGTACGACCCGGCCCGGACGCCGGACGAGAGTTCCCCGTGTACGCGGGGATGAACCGGTTAGAGTTAGGGTATACCCTAATGATGAAGCGAGTTCCCCGTGTACGCGGGGATGAACCGTTGTGTTCATAATAATCAATTGCAGTTCTGGTGAGTTCCCCGTGTACGCGGGGATGAACCGTCTGATGTGGGCGGCCCCGGGGGGTTCAGACGAGTTCCCCGTGTACGCGGGGATGAACCGTCATATCGTCATGACACCGGAGACGAGTACCAGAGTTCACCGTGTACGCGGGGATGAACCGGATCGATAAAGAGCATCTAGAGTTAACCGGAGGAGTTCCCCGTGTACGCGGGGATGAACCGCATCCCGATTATAGGGCAGTCAATGTCACTAACGAGTTCCCCGTGTACGCGGGGATGAACCGGCTCCGGGACCACGTCGGCAACGGCGTGTGCAGAGTTCCCCGTGTACGCGGGGATGAACCGGAGAGGCCGGTCGGGCCCCAGGTCGGGGCCGCGAGTTCCCCGTGTACGCGGGGATGAACCGATCACCGTCGACGGGCAGTCCGCGGCGAACATGAGTTCCCCGTGTACGCGGGGATGAACCGGATTACTGTCCTTACCGACAGAGTGAGAACTGGAGTTCCCCGTGTACGCGGGGATGAACCGGCGTACGGGATCATCGTGATCGACGCCGACTCGAGTTCCCCGTGTACGCGGGGATGAACCGTCGAATGCCTCCAACCGCACCGGCGGCCGGCAGAGTTCCCCGTGTACGCGGGGATGAACCGGGCCAGGTGGCCGAGCGGCTCAGCGCCCACTCGAGTTCCCCGTGTACGCGGGGATGAACCGGAGTATAGGGAAATCCCTACACAGCCCGTCGAGAGTTCCCCGTGTACGCGGGGATGAACCGAACACATAAAATACACGTGCGGACACGAGGCCGAGTTCCCCGTGTACGCGGGGATGAACCGAATCGCTCACCATTGGCGGCCGACTCCCCGACGAGTTCCCCGTGTACGCGGGGATGAACCGTCATCGGCGATAGGATCGCCGGAGAACGGTGTGAGTTCCCCGTGTACGCGGGGATGAACCGTCCTGCTCGACTACGACCGCTACTTCGGCGAGGAGTTCCCCGTGTACGCGGGGATGAACCGGCGTAATAGTCTCCCATCCCGCCGCCATCTTCGAGTTCCCCGTGTACGCGGGGATGAACCGGGTGTTACCTGTCAGGAAAAATGGAGAATGGTGAGTTCCCCGTGTACGCGGGGATGAACCGAGAAATTGGTCGTCGGCGTTCTGGACGTTCTCGAGTTCCCCGTGTACGCGGGGATGAACCGACCAGAACTCACATGATCGGAGTCATCGGTATGAGTTCCCCGTGTACGCGGGGATGAACCGGTATCGCGCCGCGCGTGCAACGTTTGCACCATGAGTTCCCCGTGTACGCGGGGATGAACCGGGTATTGGGAAAGAGATCGGGTTAGCTTTTACGAGTTCCCCGTGTACGCGGGGATGAACCGCCCCCGCGCGAGCCGGGGCAGGGAGATGAGGAGAGTTCCCCGTGTACGCGGGGATGAACCGTTCGTGACCGTGTCGTCGGTGATGTTCGTCACGAGTTCCCCGTGTACGCGGGGATGAACCGCCCGATCGCTGATCATCGTACACCGCATCGAGGAGTTCCCCGTGTACGCGGGGATGAACCGGGTTGCGTTTGCGTGCGCCGGATAGTCCTTTGGAGTTCCCCGTGTACGCGGGGATGAACCGGCGAAACGGACAGAGCGCGCAACACTGTTAGCGAGTTCCCCGTGTACGCGGGGATGAACCGGCGTAATTCCCGCCGAGCGTGATCGTCAGGTTGAGTTCCCCGTGTACGCGGGGATGAACCTGAAGGCGTCGAGGACCTCCTTGACCTCGGGGAGAGTTCCCCGTGTACGCGGGGATGAACCGTTTGTAATTATCGGCCATTGCGCGCTTATCGAGAGTTCCCCGTGTACGCGGGGATGAACCGGTCGTCGGCTCGAGGGTCCACGCCGCGATCGCGAGTTCCCCGTGTACGCGGGGATGAACCGGTCGGCCTCTTCTCGTCGACCTTCGACTTCGTGAGTTCCCCGTGTACGCGGGGATGAACCGCCGCATGGGCACGGGGGCCGAGGTTGCGACCAGAGTTCCCCGTGTACGCGGGGATGAACCGCACGTTGGCGTCTGCCCCGTGCTGACCGTGGCGAGTTCCCCGTGTACGCGGGGATCAACCGAGGGCTTTCTTGAGGTATTTCTTGAGGTAGGTGAGTTCCCCGTGTACGCGGGGATGAATCGATGTCCTCACCACCGTTGATTCGGCCCTCACGGCCCCGGCGCGATCAGGGCCGGGGTCACGAGCAGCTCGAGCGCGCCGCTGCCTCCCGGCGCGAACCCGGCCACCTTCGCCAGCGCCCCCCGGGGGAGCCGGATCCGTCCGCCGCCCATCGCGGCCGACGCGAGCGAGGAGAGGAGGGGCTCGTGCCCGACGATCAGCACGGCTCCAGACGGGTCGAACGCCTCGAGCCGCGCGAGGACCGCCTCCACCTCCCCGTCCGGCCGGAGCTCGTCCCAGGTCTCGATCGGGGGAGGCGCGGGATCCCCCTGGAGCACCAGGACCGCCGTCTCCCGCGCCCGGACGTATGGGCTCGTCGCGACCAGGTCGATCGCGAGGTCGCGGTCCCTCATCCACCGGCCGAGACGCCGCGCGTCCCGCTGCCCCTTCTCGGTCAGATTCCGGACCGCGTCGTCTTCGCCCGGGGCCGTCCGCTCCGCCTTCCCGTGCCGGAGGACGTAGAGGTCCATGCAGTGGGATCGCAGAAGGACGATATCTAGGTTTCGCGGCCGATCGCCCCGCGGTGTGCGCCACGGAATTCGAAGACGGGTGCCGCTCTCGATGAATGGGGAAAAAAGGAGGGTGTGGACGCGTTTCGCTCAGGTGACCGTCACGGACTTCCTGACCTCTGCGGTCGTTCCGTCCGTGTAGGTGACCTTCACGAGGGGGGCAAACGTGCCCGTCGCGGGGTAGAAGAACGTCGGGTTGGTCGCCCGCGAGTTCCACGTGTTCATGTGGGACGTCGCGTCGAAGGACCACCAGACCGACTTGATCGTCTTGCCCGCGGTCGGGGTCACCGTGAACTTGACCGCTGCACCCTTCCGGGCCGTGGTCGGCGCCACGGTCATGTCCGCGGAGCCGGACGGCGCCTGGGTCGTCGCCGTGACGACGGGTGCCGAGCGCGTGGAGCCGCTCACGGAGTTCGTGATCGCGTCGGACACGGCCGGAGCCTGTGTCGAGACTGTCGGAGCCGGGGCGGCCCCGCCCGAGGTCTGCGCGGACGAGCCCGAGACCTGCGTGGATCCGCCCGAGAGCTTGTGGGTCCCGTCGCCATTCCCGGAGAACTGGTTGCTGCTGATCGCGAGCGACGGGCTCTGGATCGCCCAGAGGCCGTAGTCGCCGTTGCCGGTGGCCGTGTTGCCGCTGATCGTGCAGGAGGGCGAGTCGAAGAGGACGATGCCCGACTGGGAATGGTCGGTCACGGTGTTGCCCGTGATCCTGGTCCCGGACGAGTAGTCCAGGAAGATTCCGTGGTCATCGTTGTTCGCAGCCCGGTTGCCGGTCACGGTGTTGTCGCGGGTGAAGTCGAGGTAGAGCCCGAAGCGGTTCCCCGTCGCGACGTTGTCCGAGACCGTGTTCCCGGTCGAGTCGTAGACGATCCCGCTCCCCGTCCGGCCGGTGCCGGCCATCCAGAGGCCCATGTCGGAGTTGTCCTTCATGGTGTTCCCGGTGATCGTGTTGCCGTCGCAGTCCTGCCAGAGGAGGATCCCCTGCTGGTTCCCGCTGACGGTGCAGCCCGAGATCGTGGTGTCCCGCGTCGTGCGGAGGTTTATCCCGGCCTTTCCGTTCGAGGTGGCCGTCACGCCGGTGGCCGTGCTGGAGGCGACGCCCTTGAAGTAGAGCCCGCAGTTCCATCCCTGGAGCCGGACGTTCCTGATCTCGACGCCCGAGAGCGTCGTGCCGTCCCTGTTCACCAGAATGCCGTGGCTGCCGCCGGAACCGCGGATCGTATGGCCGTTGCCGTCGATCGTGACGCCGGAGGACTGTACCCAGATCGCAGGTGAGTTCCCGCCTGCGATGTCCTTCGCGAGGACATAGGTACCAGGCGATGAAATCACAGTCGGGCCGGTGATGCTCGTTGCGCCGAGCGCCGCGGGGATGGCCGCGAGCAGGACCAGCGCGAGCAGGCCGGACCTCAAATACAGGCTGTTCTTCATGCAGCCCTCCGGGTTGAAACCAGCCCTATAAAACCTTTCTTTTTATCGAATGACCAGGATTTTTCGAATTCTAAACGCGCTTCCCTGGTAAGACATAAATACTTTCTTGCAATTTTAACGGATCCCGGAATACCCGGACGCACGGATACGGGGGGTCGCGGGGAGGGGTGTCGCACCCCCCGCGCCCGCGAAACGGGCCCGGAAAAACACGGCAGCCGCCCCCCTTTCTGAGTCTGCCCGGGCCGGGTGGATCCGCGTCCCCCGCCCGTCCCCGTCCCGGAAAGACCGGGCCGGTCCCCCTCCTCCTCACTCGTCGAGGCGGGCCGCGACCTCTTCCCAGCCCCACCCGGGGGAGAATGGGTAGTAATGGACGCTTTCGTCCTCCCGGAAGATGAGCCCCAGCGGTTCGACCGACCCGGACCCCCCGACGCCGGTGACCGCGTACCGGACGCGGATCACGGGCGTCACCACCCGCCCGGCGGCCTCGACCGGTTCCCCGAACCGGACCGCGTCCAGGGCCTTCATGAACGGGCCTCGCGGACGAGGGCACGGACCTCGGGGCGGAGGAGGAGCCGGGCGGCCGGGACCATCACCCGGAGCGGCGACCTGACCCGGACCTCGCCGTCGGCGTCCCAGGAGAAGGCCGGGCCATCGAAGATCGGGGTCGCCTCGATCGCGAGCCATGGCTGGGCGGCGGTGATGCCCCGGAGCGCCATCAGCACCCCGAAGGCCTGGCCGGTCGTCGCGGCATCGCCGGTCCCGAAGACCAGCCCGAGCCGCACCCGGAGCCGCGTCTCCCGGAGGACGGCGACCAGCAGGCGCTGGATCGCGGGCCAGGCCACGAACAGGTCCCCGGCCCTCTCGAGCACCCGCCCGGCGCGGAGCGCGGGGGTCCCCTCTTCCGGCTCCGGCGGCGGGACCTCGGCGGGGGCGCCCGTCCCCGGTGGCTCGCGCCCGGGCACAGGAACCCGGATCGGGAGGCCCAGGACGAGGAGCTCGAGCCGCTGGCCGCCCCCGGGCTCGAGACGGAGTCGGGCCCCCAGGAGTCCCCAGGCGAGCTCGGCGGTGGTGAGCCGCTTGCGAGCGCTGACGGACGCGACGACCGGGACGAAGGTCAGGTAGAGCAGGGCGAGGACGGCCAGGATCGCGACGCCGATCGCGAGGGTCTCCAGCAGGGGCATGCGCGGGAGGGGGGAAGGGGAGGAAATGACGGTCCAGGATCAGACCGCTGTTCCGTGCCCCGTCTCCTCGGGCACCGATTCCCCGGAAACATGAATGGCTTCCGGTGTGTCCTGCCGGCCCCTGACGGCATCGATCACCTGGGGCACGATCGAGGACGAGAGCGTCCCGACCACCTCGGCCAGCGCCGATGACTTCTTCAGGAGGTGGACCTGGATGCCCGTCGGTCCGCGCACCGTCCCGTCCAGGATCACGACGGCGATCGGGCTGACGCCCGCACCGGCACCGACGCCCGAGCCCTCGCCGCCGGCGCCAGACTGCGCCTCGCCCGCCGTGCCGCTCGCGGAGGCCCCGCCGAAGCCGAAGCCGTAGCCCGCGATCGGGATCATCACCCGGTCGCCCAGCCTCACCGGTTCTCCCACAACGTTCCTGGTCGAGATCAGCCGCTCGAGCTCCGTGACGACAATCCGTATCAGCTCTTCTCCAGCCATGATTGGACCTCGTCCAGTAGATGGAGTTCATGTATAAAAATATTCTGCCCTGTTTCAACGGAATCTACACTTTCATCGGGCGATCCCCGTCCCGGAGCAGGCCCGAGGCCGTCTCCGTTTGCCGGCCCGGCGAGATCGCCGGCGGCATGCGCACCCTGATCAACCGGTCATGCCCGCTCGTCGGCGCGAGGCTCGCGGAGCACGGGAACGCATAAGAGGACCGCGCGCCCACGCCCAGCCATGAGCGAGCCCGACTGCCCCGGGGACGGGATCGACTGGGTCGAGGCCTGGCGCTGCCGTCAGCGGCGCCAGCACTCCGCGCGCAACTACAGGGACGGACGGCACCTCTGGAGCAGGGAGGAGAACGCCCGGCGCTATGACGCCTCCTCCCGCGACGAGTATGGCCCGCGGGTACGGGAGACGCTCGCCGAGCTCCCGCTCTCGCCCACCGCCCGGGTGCTCGACATCGGGGCAGGACCGGGCACGCTCGCGCTCCCGATCGCGCCGCAGGTCCGGGAGGTCGTGGCGGTCGAGCCGGCGGAGGGCATGGTCGCCGTCCTCGAGGACCACCTCGCCCGCGACGGGATCGAGAACATCCGGATCGTCCCGAAGCGGTGGGAGGACGTCGACCCCGGCGTCGACCTGGACCCGCCGTACGAGATCGTAATCGCTTCTTTCTCCATCACGATGGAGGCGATCGACGAGGCGCTCCGGAAGATGTACGCCGTCGCGGCCCCCGGCGGGATGATCGCTCTCTACTGGTTCCTCGACCCGTCCTTTTACGACCTCGCTTCGGAGGCCCTCTGGCCCGAGCTCCACGGCGGCCCGTATTACGGGCGTCCGAGGGCGGACATGCTCTTCCTGATCCTGGTGCAGCTCGGGTTCCTCCCCCGCGTCGAGGTGCTCGAGTTTGAGCGGACCTACCGGTTCACCACGATGGACGAGGCCCTCCTGCACTTCTCCTCGCACTTCAGCATCGAGGACGAACGCGGGCGGAGCCTCCTCCGTTCCTACCTCGACGGGCTTGCCCGGCCCGGGACGGGGGGTGAGGTCGTGCTTCGCCACCCCTCGCGATACGCCAGGGTCTGGTGGAAAAAGGAGTAGCCCGGCTCAGTCTGCCGGCTGCCGCGTCCCGAGCGCGGGCACGGGGGCCCGCTCGCCGAGAGAGGCGACGAACCGCTCGATCCGGAGGACGGCCTCGGAGAGGTCCTCGCGCGAGACCGCGTAGGAGCAGCGGAGGTGTCCCGCGCCCCCCTCGCCGAAGACCGAGCCCGGGACGACGGCCACCCGCTCCTCGGACAGCAGCCGCTCCGCGAACTCGTGGTCGGAGAGCCCCGTCCCCACGACGGACGGGAACGCGTAGAACGCCCCCTCGGGGAGGTGGCAGGAGAGGCCCGCCCGGTTCAGGCCCGCGACGACCAAGTTCCGGCGGAGGTGGTACTCATCGACCATCGCGCCCTTCTCGACCGAGGCGGAGCGGAGCGCCGCGAGCGCCGCCACCTGCGCCATGTTCGGGGCACAGAGCATCACGTACTGGTGGATCTTGAGCGCCGCGTCCGTGAGCTCGGCGGGGGCGCAGAGGTACCCGATCCGCCAGCCTGTCATGGCGTAGGCCTTCGAGAACCCGTTCAGGGTGATCGTCCGCTCGCGTAGGGCGCCGATCGTCGCCGCGGGGACGTGGGGCCCGTCATAGCTCAGCTCCCCGTAGACCTCGTCCGAGAGCAGCACAAGGTCGTGGTCCTCGGCGATGTCCGCGATCCCCTTCAGGTCGGACGCGGTCATGATGGCCCCGGTCGGGTTGTTCGGGAAGTTGATGACGAGGGCCTTCGAGCGCGGCGTCACGCGCTCCATGAGCAGGTCGGGGTTGAGCCGGAACCGGTCGCGCGCAAGGCACGGGACGGGCACCGGGACGCCGCCGGCGAGGGTCACGCACGGGGCGTAGCTGACGTAGCTGGGCTGGGCCACGAGCACCTCGTCGCCCGGGTCCGTTACTGCCCGGATCGCAATATCGAGCCCCTCCGAGACGCCCGTCGTGATTATCACCTCGGTAGCGGGGTCGTAGCAGAGCCCGTAGTCGCGGGCGAGGTCGTCGGTGATCCGCTCGCAGAGCGCGGGCATGCCGCGGTTCGACGTGTACGAGGTCTGCCCCTGTTCGAGCGCGTACATGCAGGCGTCGACCGCCTTCCAGGGGGTCGAGAAGTCGGGTTCGCCGACGCCGAGGCTGATCACGTCGTCCATGGTCTGGACGAGGTCGAAGAACCGCCGTATCCCGGACGGGGGGATTGCCCGGGCCGCACGCGAGATGTGGTCGCGCATGGCGGTCCCCTAGAACGAGAACGGCTGCCGCTCGCCGCCGCCCTCGCGGGGCGGGAGGAGGAGAGTGCCGTTCTCTTTGTACGACTTCATGATGATGTGCGTCGCGGTCTCGCGGATCCGCTCCATCGGCGCGATGTGCTCCGAGACGAAACGGGCGATCTCCTGCATGTCCCCGCCCTCGACGATCACGTGGAGGTCGTACGTCCCCGTGATCAGCCGGACCGAGCGGACCTCCTCGAAACGAGAGATCCGCTCGGCCACCCGGTCGTAGCCGTGGTCGCGCTCGGGCGAGACCTTGAGCTCGATGATGGCCGCCACCCCCGCCTCGTCGGTCCGGGCCCGGTCCACGATCGCGGTGAACCGGCGCACCACGCCCGAGACCTGGAGGGCCCGTATCCGCTCCTCGACGTTTTCGACCGGGAGGCCGAGCATCGCGGCCATCTCCAGGCTCGGGGTCCGGGAGTTTTCTTCGAGCAGTCGCAAAAGGGTCGCATCGGTATCGTCCATGGTTACCACCTGAGGGTCTTCTTGACCCAGATTCTGTCCATCTGGGCGAGACCCTGGTCGGTCAGCCGCGGGTCCTTCCCGATGACCTCCTGGATCTTGCCTGAGTTCGTGTCGAACCACATCTCCTTGGTCCGCCCGTAGCGTCCGCGGGAGACCACCCGCGTGTTGATCACGCCGAGCATGTTCAGCTCCGAGATGAGGTCGGTGATCCGGCGGTTGGTCAGCACGTCCAGGTCGAGACCTGCCGCGATCTTCTGGTAGATCTGGTAGACCTCGCCTGAGGTGAAGATCGCCTGCCCGAGCTGTTCGAGCATGATCATCGAGTAGAGCACGACCTTGGACTGAGTCGGGAGGGTCGAGATGCACTCGATCATCGAGTCGGTCTCGATCTTGGCCTGGGCCTGCTTGACGTGCCGTTCGCCGACCTCGGGCGCCGACTCGCGCTCGGCGAGCTCACCCGAGATCCGGAGGAGGTCGAGCGCGCGCCGGGCGTCGCCGTGCTCCTGGGCCGCGAGCGCGGCGCAGAGCGGGATCACGTTCTCGTCGAGCGCTTCCTCGACAAAGGCCTGGTCCGCGCGCTGCTGGAGGATGTCGCAGAGCTGCGGGGCGTTGTACGGCGGGAAGACGAGCTCCTCCTCGGAGAGCGACGAGAGGACCCGGGGGTCCAGGAAGTCCTTGAACGAGAGGTCGTTCGAGATCCCGATGATGCAGACCTTCGAGGCCTTCAGGTCGCTGTTGATCCGGGTCAGGTTGTAGAGGGTGTCGTCGCCGCTTTTCTTGACGAGCTTGTCGATCTCGTCGAGCACGATCACGAGAACGCCCCCCCGGGCCTCGAGCTGGTTCTTGAGCTCGAGGTAGACCTGGTCGGTCGGCCAGCCGGTCATCGGGATGTGCGTCCGGAGCTTCTCCGACGAGTTCTCTTCGGGGTGCTCCACCTCCTTGGCGATCTGCGCGAGCACCCGGTACTGGGTGTCGATCACCTCGCAGTTGATGTGGACCACCGTGCAGAGCGAGGACCGGGTTGAGGCCTTCTCGAGCTCGCTCCCGACGTAGCGGACGCAGGCCGTCTTCCCCGTCCCGGTCTTGCCGTAGATCAGGATATTCGACGGGGTCTCGTTTCGGAGCGACGGGGCGAGAATCGATGCAATCGACTCGATCTCAGGCATCCGGTGAGGGAGGATCTGGGGGCGGTAGGAATGACGGAGCACCTCCCGGTCCCTGAAGATGTGCGCGTGCTCGGTGAGGTACTTCTTGAAGAGACCGAGCGACGGGTTCTCGACCGGAGGGGTGTTCTCGGACATGTGCACTGGAAGCTGTACGTTTGCGTTCGGAGTCTATAATGTAATCGACCCGGTGAGACCGGTGACTGGACCACCCCCTTGTTTCCAGTGGAGCTCGTGGAGACGCACGGAAAAACCGAGATCTTTTGACAGGAGGGATTCTCTCTGACGACCCCTGGTTTCCAGTGGAGATCAAAAGAGCGAAAGAGAAGGCTGCGGAGGGGGAGATACCCCGACCAAATCTACATCCACGGGAGATGTCCGCGTCGGTTCAACGATGCTGGACGCGTTGATCGGGTCCAGGCGATCGCCCGCTCCGACCCCCACCCCTTGGTTTCCTGTGGAACCGGTGGAACCGGGAGGGTCGCGCCACTTCTTCCCTTTTTACAACCGGCATTGTATATTTTCTTTTGTCAGTACTATATAAATAAATCGGAGAATAAAGAAAAAACACCGGAAACAAGAGGAAAAAGAAGGACAGCACCCGCTCGTCGCGCTACGCGCAACGAGAGATCGGTGTCTCCGGGCCGGTTGCCGCGACTGGTAAACGACAGGTGACCGGGGTGCCATCGGGTGCACGAGATCCCCGGAGAGGAGAAGATCGCCCCAGGGTGCTGGATACATCATGTGAAAAAGCGGTTTGAGATCACCGTTGACACGGATCATCCGAGTTCTGTCGGGTGTATCGTGTGAGAGAAGTATTCAACGCCGTCAAAACCACAGATCGCCCCCAGGTAGCAAGTGTATCGATTAAACTGTAAGCTCCCGGGAGCGCTTTGATCAACCTTCCTCGGTTTATTTTACCCGGGACACGTCCACGTTACAGGCGTTTTTTTCGGAGTACGTCCCGTCCCTCCCTCCCTCACACGGCGGATGTTCCAGTGGAAACAAAGGGGTTCCCCTCCAGCAGTCGAGAAAAATTCCCTCCAGGAGCCCGGGGAGATTCTCCTCCTATTGTCTGATGAGATTCTCTTTCCTGCCCCCCGGGCGTCCATGTCCGGTGACGGCGGGATCCCCTGCCGGAAGACCTGGAACCTTCATCTCCGATCGGCTCCCAGAGATCCAGCATGGATCCGACTCATCGGGGCCCTGTCGCGGTCCGGGCCGCCGTGATCACCGTCTCCACGACGCGCACCGAGGCGACCGACACCTCGGGGCAGCTGATCCGCGACCGTTTCGCAGCTGCCGGCCACGAGGTCTCCGGCGCCGCGATCGTCGCCGACCAGGTCCCGACGATCCGGGCCGCGGTCGTGCGGGCGCTCGAGTCCGCCAACTGCGTCGTCATCTCGGGAGGTACCGGCCTGACCCATGACGACTGCACCATCGAGGCGATCGCGCCGCTCTACGATCGGACCATCGACGGCTTCGGCGAGGTCTTCCGATGGAAGAGCCTGGCGGAGATCGGGACCGCGGCCATGCTGACCCGGGCCTCGGCCGGCCTGGTCGGCCGGGCGGTCGTCTTCTGCATCCCCGGGTCGACCGGCGCGGCCCGGCTCGCCCTCGACGAGCTGATCCTCCCCGAGATCGGGCACATCCTGACCCACGTCACGAAGTGAATGCTCAGCGGTTCGCGTCCAGGAGCGCGACCCGTTCGAGCACGAGCTCGGCTAGCCGGTCCTCGCCCACGCACTCGAGCTCGGCCGCCGTGATCCCGAAGAGGTCGCAGAGACGCCGGCGGTGCGCCTCCGGGAGATCGCTCGGGTCGTCCTGGAACCTGACGAGGTCGTCGAGCATCGCCCAGGCCCGGTCGACCGGGGGCAGGACTGCGACCCAGCACCGGTTCTCGCCCCCGTGGAGCCCGAAGGTCCTTCCGATCCGGGTCTGCCGGCTCCCGGCCGCGTACAGGAGGGCCTCCATCTCGAACGTCCGGGCGATCGGGTCGCCTCGGGCGAACGACCGTGCGGCCCGCTCGAGCGCCGCAGTCGCGTGTGCGCGTCCCGCCATCCGGTCGGCGTCGAAGAGGACGATACGGGTGCCTGTCCCGGCGGCAATCCGCCGGACAGCATCGAGGAGAACGGTCGGGTCCCCGATCGCCACCCTCGCGAATCGAACTCCGAACTCCATGCCGATCACCCGAACTGGTGGAGAGACGCCTGCCGCGCGCCTCCCCCGGGGGGCTCGGGCCCCGTCCCGTTTCCGCCGTTCTCGAGGTGGTCGAAGACCTGGTCCGCGATCCCGCGCCCGAGGATCCGCCCCACCTCCTCGCGACCCGCGGCCCGGAGCGACTCCGGGTCGGTGATCCCGTTCGTGAAAAGCCGTCGCGCCCTCACCCGGCCGATCCCCCGGAGTCGGATGAGCGGCAGGAGCTCCCGACGGACCCCGTGGGCTACGCAGAGCTCGAGTTCGGAGACTGGCCGCTCGAACTCGGGCCGGAACATGCTGGCCAGGCGCGTGGCCGCGTGGACCAGCCAGGCGATGTTCGTGACCGCCGAGTGGATGTCCCCCGGCGCCACCTCGTAGCGCTCGCAGATCATCTCCTCCGTGGCCTCGCCCGCGTAGTCGGCGAGCAGGAGCGCGGTCTTCAGGGCCCGGTAGAAGGCCTCCTGCGAGTCCCAGGGGAAATCCATCCAGAGCTCCTCCTCGCGCTCGTAGGCGAAGCGGCTGAGTCCCTCCATGTCCCGGGACTTCAAGAAGAGGGCCGGCATGTCCGGGGTGGCCGAGAGGACCTGGAGCAGGCCCATGTCGGTGTAGTCCCCGGCCTCCAGGAGCGCGTGGACCACCAGCTCCGCGGTCACCGGGTCGACGTAGAGGCGCGAGACGAGCGCGCCGTACTCGGTCGCCTCGTACCGCCCCGAGAGGTCGGAGATCATCTCGGCGTCGAGGAGAAAGAGAAGAGCGGCCCGTATCGCCTCATCGATGGCCCCCGTCTCCCGGTGGGTGTGACCGTAGAAGGTGGTGGCCATGAACGAGGCGAGGTCCTCCTCGGTCCGGGCGAACCGGGTCGCGATCAGCGAGAGGACGTGCGTGCAGAGCACGCCGGGGTCGCCGCAGTGCGAGGCGATCGGCTCGGGGGCGGCGTCGATATAGCGTTCGAAGAGCTCGTCGACCGCTTCCTCGGACTTCGCGATCAGGACCGCCTCGCCGTACGGGTCGAGGTGGGGCCGGCCCGCCCTCCCGGCCATCTGGTGATACTCCTGGACCGGGATCGGGACCATCCCCTGCCCGCCGGAGAACCGGAAGCAGTCGCGGACCACCACCCGCCGCGCCGGGAGGTTCAGGCCCGCGGCGAGCGTGGGTGTCGAGGCGATGCACCGGATGGCCCCGCTCCGGAACCCCTCCTCGACCAGGGCGCGGTACTCCCGCCTGAGCCCGGCGTGGTGGAACGCGGCCCCGCGGGCCACGCAGGCGGACAGTGTCCGGTCGAGCTCGGTCGTAGCCAGGTCCTGTATCCGGCCGGCGTAACCGGCGAGCGCCGGCTCGGTCGACCGGATCGCCGACGCAGCCCTCTTCGCGAAGCCCTCGGCGTTCCGGCGCGAGTTGACGAAGACCAGGCACTGCCCCCCCTCTGCGATCGTATCCAGGCAGAGGTTCAGGTCGTCGGACTTCGAGGCCGTCGCGTCGAGCTCCCGGCAGCCGTCGTGGAACCGGATCGTGCCCCGGTGGTAGACCCCCTGCCTCAGCCGCACCGGTCTCCAGTCCGAGGCGACGAGGTTCGCCCCGAGCCAGGAGGCCAGTTCGGCGGGGTTCCCGATCGTCGCCGAGAGACCGATCACCTGGAGCGAGGGGTTGAGCCGGCGGAGCTTCGCGATGACGAGCTCGAGGGTAGCCCCCCGGTCCGCCGACCCCACCAGGTGGATCTCGTCGACGACGAGCAGGCTCACCCCGGACAGCCAGGGGCTCCGGTTTCGAAGGAGCGAGTCGACCTTCTCGGAGGTCGCCACCACGATCTCGTTCCTGCCGAGGTAGTCGTCGCGCCGGTCGAAGTCGCCGGTGGCGATCCCGACACGGGCCCCCTCCGAGAACTCGGCGTACTTCTCGGCCGCGAGGGCCCTGAGCGGCACGATGTAGAGGCACTTCCCTCCGCCGGCGATCGCCGCGTGCATGGCGAGCTCGGCTACGAGGGTCTTGCCCGATGCGGTCGGGATCGCGACGAGCAGGTTCTCTCCATCGAGCAGCCCATGCTCGACGCAGGCCGCCTGGGGCGGGTAGAGCTCGGTGATCCCCGCCGCCGCGTACCGTTCGACCAGGGGGGCCGGCACCGGCAGGTCCGCGAGTCTCACGCCACCCCCTTTGTCTCGCGTGGAAATGCGGCGTTTCGCCGTCTTTTTTCGTGAACGAAAGTGAATACCACGCCCCTCTCTCCAGTGGAAACCGTCCCCGGCACGCCCCGCTGCCCGCTCAGTAGTAATAGCTGATCATGTCGGCCTTCGCCTCTTTTCGCTTCCGGTCCAGGTACGCGAAGACCGACTCGTGCGGCACGCCGCGCAGCAGCATCTCGATCGCGGCGCGGGCGTCCTTCACCTGCTCGGGCAGGCCGATGACGGCGACTGTCTTGCCCTGGATCGAGAGGCGCGTCCCTGTCATGTGCTCGATCTGCTCGCGGGCCCGCCCGTCCCGGCCGATGATCCGGCCCCGGATCCGGTCGAGCTGGCGCGGAGTGTCCGCGTGCCCCGAGAGGTCGAGCTGCTCGAAGACGAGGTCCTCGTCCTCGAGGAGGATCAGGGCGTTCTCGGGCGAGAACCCGCGCCCGATCGCCTGGACCACCGAGCCCGCCAGGAGCGCGCCCACCGCGTCCTCGCCCTCGATCGTGACGAGCCCCTCCTCCGAATCGATCGTGATGACGGACCTGGTCCGCTCCTCGATCGCCCGCTTGGTCTCTCCACCCTTCCCGATCAGAACCCCGATACGGGTTCCCCCAATCTTGAACTCCTGCTGCATGTTCCTCCTACTGCTCCCGCCTGGCCGCGAGGACCGCCTCGAGAGGTATCCCGGTCGTCTCGGAGAAGACCTCGACATCGGGCCTGACCTCGCAGCGCCCCTCGAAGTACCGGTTTACGTTCCGGATGTCGCGCATCAGGAACGAGAGGGCCTGCGGGTGGTCCGGGGTCACGGACTGGCCCATATCGATGACATACTCTTGGTCCCCGACGAGAATATTAAATTCGCTGAGATCCGCGTGGACCAGCCTCGCCTCCCGGTAAAGCCGCCGGATGAAGGCGATCACGCGCCCGTAGGTCGCCGCGGGGTCCAGGGGGGGGTCGTCCTTCAGTCGGGGGAACGGTCGCCCGTCCCTGCCCAGGAACTCCAGCAGGAGGATGTTGCGGTCGAACGCGAACGGCTCCGGGACGGGAAGGTCCGCGTCGTGGGCCCGTTTCAGGTTCGCGAACTCTTTCCGGGTCCAGGTGAAGATCACCTCCTTCCGGGTCTTTCGAACCGAGGCGAAGCGCCGGTCGCCGACCAGGTAGGAGGACATGGTGTTGAAGTTCGCGGTCTGGATCCGGTAGATCTTGACCGCGACGTCGCGTCCGGCGGCCTCCGCGAGGTAGACGTTCGCCTCCTTCCCCGTGGAGATCGCCCCCCCGATCGCCGAGAGCCGCTTCCGGTGGACGAGCCGGTAGAGGGCCAGGAGCGTCACCTCGTCGAAGACGTCGTCGCGGACCTTGAAGGCGTCGGCGTCCTTCACCCGGACGCCGTGCGCCTCGAGCTCGCGGTCGAACTGGTCCTCGTCTGCGCGGGCCATGCCGTTCACTCGAGGTACTCGCGGACCGGCCGGAGGAGGTCGACCATCGCTTCGCCCGTGGCCTTCTTCAGGTCTGCCGGGTGGACCTCGCCGTTCGCGTAGGCCGACTCGAGCGCCGCGTAGGAGTCGAAAGTCCGGTCGCCGCCGAACTTCCCGGGGCGCCGGATCTCCAGGGCGCCCTGCCGCGGGAAGACGTGGTACTGCAGCACCTGGAGAACCGGGTTCTCCTCGGTGCCCGGGGGGCAGAAGGCCTTCTGCAGTTTCTTCTGGATCGCCTCCTCGCCGTCGGCGACCGAGACGTAGTTGCCGGCCGACGACGACATCTTCTTCCCGTCGAGCCCGTTCAGGATCGGGGTGTGGAGGCAGACGGGGGCGCGGCACCCGAGCTCGGGAAGGTGCTCGCGGGCGAGCATGTGGATCTTCCGCTGGTCGATCCCGCCGACGGCCGCGTCCACCCCCAGGGCCATGATGTCGACCATCTGCATGAGTGGGTAGACCATCTGCGAGACGGTCGGCGCGTCCATTGCCCGCCCCACCTCGTCCATCGAGCGGCGGGCCCGGGCGAGCGTGACCGACTGGGAGGCCTGGAGAACGGGGACGATGTAGTCGCGCTCGAGCTGGAGCTCAGTCCCGAGCACGTACTCGACGTCCGTGAGCCCGAGCCCCTCGAAACAGCGCCGGTTATACTCGGCGAGTTCCCGCACCTCGTCCATTGTACCCTTCCGGTTCAGGAAGGCGTGCAGGTCGGCGAGCAGGACGACCACCTCGAACCCGGCATCTTTGAGGTCGAGCAGCTTGTTCACGGTCACCATGTGCCCCAGGTGGACCTCGCCCGACGGCTCGTAGCCGGCGTAGACCCTCTTTCTCGAAGCCCCGAGGAGTCCGCGGAGCTCCTCGTCGGTCACGACCTCGACCGTGTTCCGGGTCGCGAGGGTGTACGCATCCATGCCTGTACATGGACCGAGGCAGGGTTTAGCGTTAATCGTCGGGGCCCTCGAGGCCCGCTCCCCGCGGGGGCACGCGCCGGCAGGGGAAGAGTGAGCGGAGTCCAGGCGATCGCGGCGGGCCCGTTCCGAAAAGGGGGCGTCACCCCTGGCGGGGGACTCCAGGGGGTCCCCCGTGAAGGGGGAGGGGTGGGGGGGTGTGGGAAGCGGCCCGGCGCTCTCCCGCCTCGCCGAGCGGTGAACGGGGCGTTACCCGCGGCCTTCGACCGCGCACGCTCCGAACGCGTCCCAGTGGACCGTCCGCTACGGGCGTGGCGGGTTCAGAGCGCGACGAATTCGAGTGCCGCGTTCGTCATCCGGACCGACTCGTCGGCCGGCACGTCCGAGCACATCGCCCGGATCGCGTCCACGTTCTCTACCACGACGTCGGCCTCCTGGTGGATCGCCTGGAAGAGCCAGAGCTCAGTGCCGTCCTCGACCGAGACCGACTCCTCGAAGACCCCGTTCTCCCACATGTCGGAGCGGGGCCGGTTCAGGTCCTGCATGAACTCCTTGAGCTCGGCCGTCGACCGGATCCCGGCCGCCTTCGTGACCAGCCCGATCCGGGGATGCGCCCGGCAAAGCTCCAGCACCCGCTCGCGGGTCGCGGGCTTCGCGAGGGTCATCTGGAGTACGTGCAGGTGCATGAAGGTGGTGGGGACGATCATCGCGGCGGTCGTGATCCGGATGTGCTGCAGCACCGACCTGACGTCCGGGCCGTGGTGGCTCGGGAGCGTCACCGGGTCGAGGACGATGGCGTCGACCGGCCCGCGCTTGATGTCCCCGGGGTCGGAGGCCCTGCGGACCATCACGGCCCTGACCATCTCGACCCCGAACTCCCGGTCCATCTCGTGGATGATCCGGACGAGGCCGGTCGTGTTGCACGAGACCACCCGCGTGAACTGCCGCCCCTTCGCCTCAGCGTAGTTCACCGAGGAGTTGAACGAGAACCCGGCCGTCTCGTGCTTCTCGCCGCCCTGGTAGATCGCCCTGATCTTGTGCTCCTCGTACATGGGCTTGTTCTTGAGCCCGATACCCCCGGGCGTCGCGTCCACCACGACGTCGGCCTTCCCGATCATCTCCCCGACCGTGCCCGCGACGGGGACCCCGGCGCCCTCGAAGTCGGGCCGCTTGGCCAGGTCGGCGATGTAGAGCGGGTAGCCCCGGGCCTTCGCGACGTATGCATCGGCGTTCATCGAGGTCTTCGAGACACCGACGATCTCCATGTCGGGCTGCGCGGCCACCGCGTCGGCGACGCGCTTGCCGATGGTTCCGTATCCGTTTATGGCGACTTTGATGGTCATGCCTTCCCCCGAACGGTCCTCGTGCCCGCGCACCCGTATGGGTGCTGCCGGTGCCGGAGCACGCTCCCCGAGGACACTATCAACTGTCAGGGGAGATGATTATTTAAAGATGGTCTCTCCCCCGTCCGCCGCCGTGTACGCCCGCCGGGGCCTGCACCGGCCCGGGAGGGACGTGCGCCCTACTCTCTCCTCGTGATCTCCCGCACAACGGTATCCCGTCCGATCCGGTCGATCATCCGCCCGAACCGCTCCTTCGGCCGGCCATTCTCCCGGTAGTACGCGAAGGCCCTCCCGACGAGCCAGTAGAGCTCCTCCGTCGACTCGATCAGCCCGTCGATCCGGTCGGCGAGGCGGGGCGTCTTGCCCATCGTTCCCCCGATCCAGAGCACGAATCCGCGCCGGGCGACCGTCCAGGCCTCCCGGGGACAGCCGGAGATGCACCTGCCGCACAACAGGCAGAGGTCGGGATCGACGACGTACTCCCCGTCAATCTTCCCTATCGCGGAGACAGGACAGGACTTCTCGCACGCCCCGCAGTCGTCGCAGTCCTCCCCGTTCCAGGCGGGAACGACCGCCCCCATGACCCCGATGTCGTTCTCGGTCGCCTTGGCGCAGTTGTTCGGGCAGCCGGTGACGGCGATCTTGAACTTGTACGGGGCCGGCTGCGCGAAGAACTCCCGGTCCAGGCGGGCGGCGACCTCTTTCGTCTCGAAGATCCCCCGGCGGCAGGTCTCGGCGCCGGGGCAGGCCGTCACGAGCCGCACGCGGGGGCCGTCCGCGCCCATTGCCACGCCCGCGTCCTCGAGCTCCCCGACCGCCGGCTCGATCCCGGAGAGGGGCACGCAGTGGATCTCGATCCCCTGCCGCGTCGTGAGGTGGAGGCGACCCCTGCCGTACCTCTCCGCCACCCCGGCGATCGCCCGCATCTGCGCGGAGGTGAACTCGCCACCCACGGCGTGGAGCCGCAGGGCGACGTACCCCTTCTGCTTCTGCAGGATGGTGCCGGGGGTCTTTGCCGGGGACTGGCCCGTGCCCGTCATACTCTCGGTCATGCCCTCTCCCTCCTTCAGTCGTTCCGAAGGCCCATAACGGTCGCCGTCCGGGCAAAACCCATCCCGTAGGGCCCCCCCGCCTCATCAGAGGTACCGTGCCTGTGCCGCGACGACCCCGGCGGAGTCCGGCGCGGCCCGGTACTCCTCAAGGGGCTCGCGGTTCAGGACCAGGAAGTGCGGGCCCCACCGGAACCGGGCCATCAGCGCCTTTGCCTGCTCTCGCTCGCCCAGGATCCAGCAGGCGGCGGCGAGCGCCTCGGCCGACGAGAGCCGGAGCGGCCTCCCGTAGTTGGTCGGGTTCGCCGCGACGAGGTACGGGAGCGCCCGGCGATGGCGCCAGCGCGCGAACCGGCCCGAGTCGAGCACCTCCCACGAGCAGTCGAGGGCCGCGAGTGCAAAGACCCGGTCCCGGTCAGCCCGGGAGAGCGCCTGTTCGGCAGTCGGGTCGAGGAGCAGGGCGGAGCGCGGCACCTGGCCCGGCCGCGCCACGATTCGGACCAGCCCGGCTCGCCCGAGCCGCACCGCCGTGCACTTCCCCGGCGCGCAGGTATCGTCGCGGTAGGCGAGCAGGGGGATCATCTATACCCGTCTCGCCCCTACGCTCCATAATGTACGTGCTCGCCTCTCCCTGCCTGCTCGACCCCTCTCTCCGGGCCGACGGGATCACCTCGGACGCGGACCGGGGCGCCTTCGCCCGGGCGCTCGAGCGGTGCGTCGAGTCGGGGATCGAGGTGGTTCTCCTCCCCTGCCCCGAGACGCTTCACCTCGGGACGCCCCGCCCGCCGGGTGGGCTGAGAGGAAGGCTCGACACCACGTCGTTCGGGGCGCTCCTCGACCGGCTCGAGGCCGGTGTCAGGGCGCTCGTTTCGGCGCGGGGGCCGCCCCTTGGCATCCTCGGGGTCGACTCCTCCCCCTGCTGCGGCGTGACGAGGCACTGGTTCGACCGAGAGGAGCGCCGGCCCGGGCGGGGGTGCTGGCTCGCCCGGTTCCCGGAGATCCCGGCGGTCGACGTGACGGCCTTTGCCCGGTACCGGGTCTACCTCGCGGCCCCGCTCTTCTCCGAGGCCGAACGGTGCTACAATGAGGGACTCGCGTCCGCCCTCCGCGCGCGGGCCTTCCGGGTCTTTCTCCCCCAGGAGTCGGGCGACGGCGGCGAAGCCCGGGACGGGCCGGCGCTCCGTTCGCTCTTCGACCGGCTCGTCGCCGAGCTGGACGCCTCGGACCTGGTGGTCGCCGTGATCGACGGGGCGGACGCGGACTCGGGGGTCGCCTGGGAGATGGGGTATGCATACGCCCGCGGGATCCCGGTCTACGCGATCAGGACCGACTTCCGTCGGGCCGGCGACAGCGAGCGGGTGAACCTGATGCTCGAGTGCCCGTCGGCGCTCGCCGCGTCGCTCGACGAGCTGAACGCGATGCTCGGGGCGCTGCCCGAAAAAGAGGAAGACGGGTTTACCAGCTCTCGGTGAAGGCCGCGTTCACGTAGAGGTCCTCGAGCCGGGTCTTGTGCCCCCGCTCCATCGTGGCGAGGTCGGTGAAGAGCTTCTTGACCTCGGCGTCGTCGGACGCGGCCGCGAGCTGCGTGTACATCTGCATCGCCGCGAGCTCCTTCTTGATCGCGACCACGAGCCCGTCGACGGGGCTCAGGTCGGGGGTCAGGGCGGGGGTCGGGAGCGAGTCGCCGACCTTGTAGTCCTTGGTGCTGGAGAAGCCGAGCGACTTGATGTCCTTGGTCAGCAGCTTCTGCAGGTACTCGCGGTGTCCCTTCTCCTCGCCGGCGAGCTCGCCGAAGAGTTTCTTCAGGTTCTCGTCCTTGATCTTCTCGGAGAGAGTCTGGTAGAACGTGTAGGCCTCGACCTCGTTGTTGATCGCGTCCTCGATGATCTTCCGGTATTCCTCTGGAGTCATACTTGCTCACAACCTCCGTTGTAACCAATAGTACCTCTCGGCCCTATAAAAAAAGATCGGGTGGTCCCCCGGGTCGTCTCCCGCCCGGGCGGCGAGCGCGATCTCCTCCCTTCCCCCCCCAGCAACCTTTTTCCAGTGCCGCCGCGTGATCATCTCAGATGTCTCGTGACAGGTTTCTCCTCGGGCTCGCGCTCGCCGGGCTCGTGATCGCCGCCGCGCTCGGGTCCGGCTGCGTGGCCGACGAACCGGGCGATGCAGGAGAGGATACCGGGGCACAGGGTGAGTCCCCGGGCGGATCCGGCGGTCCGGGCACGGGCCTGCCGGATGGCCAGGAGACGACCCTCCCGATCCCGATCCCCCTCGAGAGCTGACCTCGCGGACCGCTCTCCCGGTCCGGTTTGCCCCCGCTCCGCCGTCGCCCCCTCTCTTGTCCGTACCCGCCGGGCGGACCGCACGGGCGCGGAAGGTTTAATTATGATAACTGTAACGATTAATCGTTATAGACCTTCGTCGACCGGCTGCGTGCGGCATGATTCCTGCGCCCCCCCCCGGGGGGACCGGGTATGGAGCCGGCGGTCCGGGGGTCGTGTCCAGGCGCCCGCCCCACGCCGGGCGGGAGGGATGGAAAGGTGGAGAGGCTCGATGGAAGAGAACTTTGAGGTCCGGCTGGTCGAGGAGATCAAGTACTACCGGCCGGCGGACGGATACCGGCAGAACGCGTGGACCGGCGACTACGAGAGGGCCTTCGCCGAGTACCTGGCCGACCCGGTCGGCTTCTGGGAGCGGGAGGCCCATTCCCTGGAGTGGTCGCGACCCTGGGACACGGTCCTCGAGTGGGACTACCCGTATGCCCGCTGGTTCGCCGGGGCACGCCTGAACATCACAAGGAACTGCCTGGACCGGCACCTCGTCGATCACCGCCGCAACAAGGTGGCCCTGATCTGGCGCGGCGAGACGGGCGAGGAGCGGATCTATACCTACTACAAGCTCTGGCGCGAGGTGAACCGGTTCGCGAACGGGCTGCGTTCACTCGGAGTCGGGAAGGGAGACCGGGTCTGCATCTACATGCCGGTCGTGCCCGAGCAGGTGATCGCGATGCTCGCCTGCGCCCGGATCGGCGCGGTCCACTCGGTCGTCTTCGGGGGCTTCGGCGCCCAGGCGCTCGCGACCCGGCTCAACGACGCCAGTGCCCGGGTCGTGATCACGGCCGATATCGGGTACCGCCGGGGTAAGCGGATCCCGCTGATCACCATCGTCGAGGAGGCCGTCATCGACGCCCCGTCGGTCGAGCGGATCGTGCTGCTCCGCCGGCAGCGGGACCACCCGGTCGACATCCACCCGGAGCGGGAGACCGACTTTCACGCCCTGATGGACGGGCAGCCCTTCGAGAGCGACCCCGAGGAGATGGACGCCGAGGACCCGTTCTTCATCCTCTACACCTCCGGCTCGACCGGCAGACCGAAGGGGGTCGTCCATACCTGCGGGGGGTACATGGTCGGGGTCCACTACACGACCCGCCACATCTTCGATTTCAAGGACAGCGACGTCTTCTGGTGCACGGCGGACCCTGGCTGGATCACGGGCCACTCGTACGTCGTCTACGGCCCGCTCATGGTCGGCGGGACCGTGGTTCTCTTCGAGGGGACGCCCGACTACCCGGACGCCGGCGCGTTCTGGAAGGTGATCGAGGACCTGGGGGTCACGATCTTCTACACGGCACCGACCGCGATCAGGATGTTCATGAAGGTGGGCGAGGAATGGCCGGCCCGCTTCGACCTGCGCAGCCTGCGCGTCCTCGGGTCGGTCGGCGAGCCGTTCAACCCCGAGGCCTTCGAATGGTACCACCGCGTGATCGGAGGGGGGCGCTGCCCGATCGTCGACACCTGGTGGCAGACCGAGACAGGCATGGCGATGGTCACGACCATGATCGGCGAACCGATGCGTCCGGGCTTCGCGGGGCGGCCGATCCCCGGCGTCACCGCCGACGTCGTGAACCGGCAGGGCGAGCCCGTCCCGCCCGGGACGGGGGGCTTCCTGGTGATCCGCGAGCCCTGGCCCGCGATGTTCCGGACCGTCTACGGCGACGACGCACGGTACCGCCAGTACTGGGAGACCGTGCCCGGCTGCTACCTGGCCGGGGACCTCGCCGTGAAGGGGAGCGACGGCTACATCATGGTGATCGGCCGGGCCGACGACCTGATCATCGTCTCGGGCCACAACATCGGGACGGCCGAGGTCGAGAGCGCCCTCGTCTCGCACGGTGCCGTGGCCGAGGCGGCGGTGATCGGGAAGCCCGATCCGCTCAAGGGCAACCGGATCAAGGCGTTCGTGATCCTGAAGCTCGGCGAGGAGCCGTCCGAGAGGCTCAGGAACGACCTGGTCTACCAGGTCCGGATGACGCTCGGGCCTTTCGCGGTCCCGTCCGAGATCGAGTTCGTGGACGCGCTGCCCAAGACCCGGTCCGGCAAGATCATGCGCCGCGTCCTGAAGGCCCGCGAGCTAGGAGTCGACCCGGGGGACCTCTCGACCCTGGAGGAGTAGTGGTGGCGACCGCGTCGCTCTTCGGGATGCCCCCTGAGCGGGGCCGCTGGGTCTTCGTCGCGCTAGGGCTCGTGACGAACCTCGCGATCGGCTCGATCTACGCCTGGTCGGTCTTCCGCAAGCCGCTCGAGACCTTCTTCTCGGTCGGGGCGACCGAGTCCCTGCTGCCGTTCATCGTCTTTCTCGCGCTTTTCGCCTTCACCATGCCGGCCGTCGGCGGGCTCCTCGACCGCTACGGCCCCCGCCTGCTGAGCGTGGCGGGGGGCGTGATCGTCGGCGCAGGATGGCTGCTCGGGTCGCAGTCGACCTCGATGGCGATGCTCACCCTGGCATACGGTCTGATCGGGGGGATCGGGGTGGGGGTCGTCTACAACTGCCCGATCACGGTCGCGGGGCGATGGTTCCCGGACCGGCGGGGGCTCGCCGTCGGGATCACCGTCCTGGGGTTCGGCCTCTCCCCGCTCCTGACGGCCCCGATCGCGAACGCCCTGATCGCGACCGCCGGTCCGCTGGCGACCATGGCCTACGTGGGGATCGTCGCGCTCGCCGTGATCGTGCTCTGCGGCCTCCCGCTCAGGTTCCCCCCCGAGGGGTGGGTGCCGGACGGCTGGACGCCGGGCGCGGGCGCTGCTCGAACCGTCGACCTGGACCGGTCGGGGATGGTCCGCACGCGGCAGTTCTGGGGGCTCTGGCTCTGTTTCTTTATCGGGACGCTCGCGGGGCTGATGGCGATCGGGATCGCGAGCCCGGTCGGGCAGGAGGTCTTCCTGCTCGCGCCCGGGACGGCCGCCGCCCTCGTGGGGGTCTTCGCAATCTTCAACGGTGTCGGGAGGCCGATCTTCGGCTCGCTCGTCGACCGGGTGGGGACGCGGGCGACGGCCATGGCGAACCTGGGCCTGATCGCCCTCGCGGCCCTCCTGCTCTGGGCCGGCTCGGGCCCGGGGGCGCCGCTGGTCTACGTGGCGGGCTTCGCCGCGCTCTGGCTCTGTCTCGGCGGCTGGCTCGCGATCGCCCCGGCCTGCACGGCAGCCTTCTGCGGGACGAAGCACTACGGGCCGAACTACGGCCTGGTCTTCACGGCCTACGGCGTGGGCGCGATCGCCGGGAATCTCCTCGCAGGGAGCCTGCGCGACATCGTCGGCTCCTACGCGGCGGTCTTCCTCCCGGTTGCCGCGCTCGCCCTGGTCGGGCTGGCGGCCGCGGCCCTCTTCCTCGGGCCGCCGGTGCTCGCCGGGAACGGGTAGCCCCGGCGCACCCCCCTTTTCTTGCCGGTTTCCGATATTCGCGGGTGGCAGCGGGACGTGGGCGAGGTAATAGAAAGGATTATTAATGTAGGAATACAACTTCCTACCCGGATGGGGTGTGACCGACGCCCTGTCACGGACGGCACCAGGCTCCTCCCGGGACCGGTGCCGTCCGGACGTGAGGTTGATAAACATGGTACTTGACACCGGCACAACGGCCTGGCTCCTCGTCGCGACGGCGCTTGTCATGCTGATGACGCCCGGGGTCGGGTTCTTCTACGGCGGGATGGTCCGGCGCAAGAACCTGATCTCGATGATCTCGCTCTCGTTTATCGCGTTCGCACTCGTCTCGATCCAGTGGGTGCTGGCCGGGTACTCGCTCGCGTTCGGCCCCGACACCGGGGGGTTCATCGGGGGGCTCGACTTCCTCGGGCTCGCTGGCGTCGGGCTCGACGCGGGCGAGGGTGCCTACCCGCCGCTCCTCTTCGTGGCGTTCCAGCTCACCTTCGCCGCCGTCACGCTCGCGATCCTGACCTCGCCCATGGCGGAGCGGGTGAAACTGAGCTCGTTCCTCGTCTTCGGGCTCATCTGGACGACGCTGGTCTACGACCCGCTCGCGCACTGGGCGTGGGGCGGCGGCTGGGCCATGACCCTCGGCGCCCTTGACTTCGCGGGCGGCACGGTCGTGCACATCAGCGCCGGGTTCGGGGCTCTCGCCGTGGTGCTCGTGCTCGGCAAGCGCGTCGGCTTCGGCCAGCACGCGTTCGAGCCGACGAACATCCCGCTGACCCTGCTCGGCGCGGCCCTCCTCTGGTTCGGCTGGTTCGGGTTCAACGCCGGCAGCGCGCTCGCGGCCGACGGGATCGCGGCGAACGCCTTCCTGGTCACCAACACCTCGGCGGCGGCCGGCGCGCTCGCGTGGCTCATGGGCAGCTGGTTCCGTGGCAAGCCCTCGTCGCTCGGGTTCGTCTCGGGCGCGATCGCGGGTCTGGTCGCGATCACGCCGGCCGCCGGGTTCGTTACCGTGCCGGCCAGCATCGCGATCGGCGTCGTAGCCGGGCTGCTCTGCTACGGCTGCATGCTCTGGCGGCTGCGGGCCGGCTTCGACGAGACCCTCGACTGCTGGGCCATCCACGGCATGGGCGGGCTCTGGGGGGCGATCGCGACCGGCATCTTCGCGAGCACCGCGGTCAACCAGTACCCGGGCCTGCTGGAGGGGTCGACGACCCAGTTCCTGAGCAACCTGCTCGGCGCCGGCGCGGCCGTCGCGTACGCGTTCGTCATGACCTTCGTGATCGCCTTGGTCGTGAACAGGGTCATGGGAATGCGCGTGACCGAGGAGGAGGAGTACGTGGGCCTCGACATTGCCCAGCACGGCGAGCGGGTGGGGACCTGAGGAGGAGTCAAGGATGCACCTTGTCACGGCCATCATCCGCCCCGAGCGGCTCGACTTCGTCAAGAAAGCGCTCGAGGACCAGGGGTTTGCCGGTATGACGATCAGCGAGGTCCGCGGACGCGGCGAGCAGAAGGGGATCGCGCTCCAGTACCGCGGCGGGACCATGCTGGTCGACGTCCTCCCCAAGTGCCGGGTCGAGGTCGCGGTCGGCGATCACCGGCTCGATGACGCGATCGAGGCGATCTGCGGCGGGGCGCGCACGGGGAAGGCCGGCGACGGCCGGATCTTCGTGACGCCGCTCCCCCGGATGGTCCGGGTGCGGACGGGTGAGGAGCTCGCCGACGCGCCTCCAACGCCGGACAAGGGGTGAGGCCCCCTCCCCCTGCCCGCCCCCTCCCGATCTACAAGTTCAAGTCGTGCCGTGACCAACCCTCTGCAGATGCGGGTCACGGCTCTCTCCTCCGGCTCGAAGGGGAACGCGGTTCTGGTCGAGGGCCGGGACGGGGCGCTCCTGGTCGACGCCGGCCTCTCGGCGCGCGACCTCCTCACCCGGATCGTGCTCGCCGGCGCCGATCCCGCCGCGATCGAGGCCGTGCTCGTGACCCACGAGCACACGGACCACGTCCGGGGGCTCGATGCGTTCGCGAGAAAACTCGGGGTCCCGGTCTACGCCACCCCCGGCACGATCGCCGAGTTTTTGCTCCACCGCAAATCCTCGAAACTGCCGATCACGACCCGGACGGTCCGCCCCCTGGAGCCGTTCGCCGTGGGCGAGTTCGTGGTCGAGTCCCTGCCGCTCTCGCACGACGCCCGCGAGCCGTGCGGCTACGTGGTCCGGGACGGGGACTGCCGGCTCGGGTACTGCACGGACACGGGCTTCGTCCCCGACGGCGTCTGCACCCGGCTCTCGTCCTGCGACGCCCTTGTCCTCGAGGCCAACCACTGCCCGAGGATGCTCGACGAGGGGCCGTACCCGGCCATGCTCAAGCGGCGGATCCGGTCCCGGCGCGGCCACCTCTCGAACGAGCAGACCGCCGCGCTCCTCCGGTCGCTCTCGGGCGACCTCGCGGCGGTGATGCTCGCCCACCTTTCGGACACGAACAATACCCCGGAGCTGGCCCGGGAGGCGGCCCAGAAGGCCTTCGGGCTCTTCTCGTCCGAGGTCCGCCTCACCGTGGCGCTCCAGCAGCACGTCTCTGCCCCGATGGAGGTCTAGGTGGAGTTCGCCGGGTTCGCGGAGGTCTGCGAACGGCTCGAGGCGCTCGCTGGCCGGCTCGAGATGCGCGACCTGATCGCGTCGATGCTCCCGGGCCTGGACGACGGCGAGCTCTCCGTCTTCATCCGGTTCGTCCAGGGGCGTGTCTTTTCCGACTGGTCCCCGATGAAACTCGGGATCGGGCCGAACCTCCTGTACGAGGCCGCCGCCTACGTCGCGGGGAGGAGGAAGTCCGACGTGGTCCGGCTCGTGAACGAGACCGGCGACGCGGGGCTCGCGATCGAGCACGTCCTGGAGCGGCGGCAGCAGTCCTCGTTCTTCAGCGAGCCCCTCTCGCTCGCCGAGGTCAACGCGCTCCTGACCCGGATCGCGGAGGCGGCGGGCCCGCAGTCGCAGCAGGTCAAGATCCGCCTGCTGCGCCAGGGCTTCGGCAGCATGACCCCCCGTGAGGCCCGGTACTTCGCCCGGCTCGTCCTCGCCCAGCTCCGGATCGGGATCGGGGAGGGGACGGTCCGCGACGCGATCGCGATCGCATTCGAGGTCGACGCGGGCTCGGTCGAGCACGCGCAGCAGGCGCTAAACGACCTCGGCGAGGTGGCGCTCCTGGCCCGCTCGGGCGCCGGGGCCCTGGACCGGGTCTCGATCGTGCCGTTCCGGCCCGTCCGGATGATGCTCGCCCAGCAGGGCACGATCGCCGAGCAGCTGGCCGACTACGGCCGGGTCGCGGTCGAGTACAAATACGACGGCTCCCGCATCCAGTTCCACCGGGTCGGGCGGGTCTGCCGGATCTGGTCGCGGCGGCTCGAGGAGGTGACCGGCGCCCTGCCCGAGGTCGTCGAGAGCCTGGACGCCGCCGCCAGGGGCGACGTGATCCTGGACGGCGAGGTGGTGGCCGTCGGCCCCGACGGCCGGCCGCTCCCGTTCCAGGCCGTGCTCCGCCGGTTCCGGCGCAAGCACGGGGTGGCGGCCGCCCGCGACGCGGTGGCGCTCGTCCCGCGGGTCTTCGACTGCCTGTACGCCGACGGCGAGAGCCTGCTCGACCGCCCCCTCGTCGAACGGCGGAGCCGGCTCGAGGGGCTGCTCGACGATGATTACCTGGCGCCCCAGGAGGTCCTGGAGAGCGAGGACGGGATCCGCGCGGTCTACGCCCGGGCGCTCGGCGAGGGCCACGAGGGGGTGATGCTGAAGCTCCCGGACTCGCCGTACACCCCCGGCGCCCGGGGACGGGCCTGGGTGAAGATCAAGCCCGAGGCCGAGACCCTGGACCTCGCCGTGATCGGGGCCGAGTGGGGCGAGGGGAGGCGGGGGGGGCATTTCGGCTCCTACCTCCTCGCCGTCCAGGACGGGGGCCGGCTCCTCCCGGTGGGGAAGGTCGCGACCGGGATCACGGACGAGCAGCTGGGTGAGCTACACGACCTCTTCCGGGACCTGGTCGTGGCCGAGTCCGGGAACGCGGTCACTCTCGAGCCCCAGGTGGTCTTCGAGGTCGGCTACGCGGAGATCCAGGAGAGCCCGAACTACGCGAGCGGCTACGCGCTCCGGTTTCCCCGCTTCGTCCGGGCCCGTGACGACAAGGGGATCGACGAGGTCGAGCCGCTCGCCTCCCTCGAAACCCGGTACCGCCGGCAGGGCTCCCGGGACGGCGGCGGCCCGGGCTGAACCCGGCAGCCGGGCCGGGCCCGAAACCCTTAAGATCTATCGGGACGAGGCCCATCCATGCCCCGCTTCCCTGCGTTCGCACTCTTCCTGCTCCTCCTCGCTCCGATCGCGTCCGCCGCTCCAACCGTCGTCTTCCTCTCGGTCCCATCGCCCGGGTCGGCGCAGGACTGGGTCTCGGGCGCCGTCGAGGACGCGGCGCTCGCCGACCACGTCGTCGTCGTGTACGTCGAGGTGGACGGGCACTGGTGGGGCCCGAAACCGACCTGGGACGCGCCGCTCACCCCAGTCCGGAGCGACGGGTTCTGGAACGCGACCTTCGTCTCCGGCGGCAACGACATCGCGGCGTCACGATTCGCCGCGTACCTCCTCCCGCGGAGCGCGGTCGGAGCCGGCATGCCACCGGCGCTCGCGGGCGAGTCCGCCCTACCCGCGTCGCTCGCCGGGTTCCCGCACGCGGAGAGCGACCGGGCGGTCGCCCAGCCCCGGGCCGTGCCCCCGATCGCACGGAACGGGACCGACCTCGTCGGCCTCTGCTTCGGGCCGTACGTCGGCGGCGAGGCCCCCGGCACGACCGTACTGACCGGGCCGGTGCTCCGGGACCGGCTCGCCGTGGTCGCCGGGAACTCCACCTGGATCCGGACCTACGGGGTGGACGGCGGGCTGGAGCTGGCCGGCGGGATAGCGCACGACCTCGGGATGAGGGCCGCCGTCGGCGCCTGGCTCGCGGCCGACCCCGGCGCGAACCTGCGGACGCTCGAGGCCTTGGCCGCTATCGGGAACGCGGGCGACGCCGACCTGCTGGTCGTCGGGAGCGAGACCCTGCTCCGCGGCGACCTCTCGGAGCGGGACCTGGTGACCTATATCCAGTGGGTCCGGCGCGAGGTCCCCGGGGTGCCGGTCTGCACCGCGGAGCCGTACGGCGAGTTCCTCACCCGCCCGGCCCTGGTTGAGGCCTCGGACCTCCTCCTGGTGCACGTCTACCCGTTCTGGGAGGGAGCCGGGATCGACGGGGCCGCCGGGCGGGCCGTCGTCGCGTGGGAGCAGCTGGTCGCGGTGGCCGGCGGCCGGCCCGTGGTGGTGGGAGAGACGGGCTGGCCCGACGCCGGGAGCCCGTGCGGCGACGCGGTTCCCGGCCCGGAGAACGCGGCCCGGTTCCTCCACGAGGCGACGGCGCTCTTCCACGACCGGGGCGTGCCGTACTTCTACTTCTCGGCCTTCGACGAGGCCTGGAAGACGGGGGAGCCCTGCGGGGTCGGGCCCCACTGGGGGATCAGGGACGGGACCCTCCAGCTCAAGCCCGGCCGGCTTCCCCTGCCGCCCCCCCTCCTTTCCGTCCCGGGAGGGACCGGTATCCCCACCGACGCCGACGGCGACGGGCTCTGCGACGACGCGAACGGCAACAACCGGGCCGACTTCGCCGACGTCGTGCTCTTCTTCAACCAGATGACGTGGATCGCGGCAAACGAGCCCCTCAAGGCGTTCGACTACAACGCGAACGGCCGGATCGACTTCGCCGACGTGGTCTGGCTGTTCAACCACCTCTGACCCTTTTTTCCCGCCGGAGGCGTCACGCCTTCGCGACCAGCGCCCGAACCCCCGCCGCGACCTCTGCCGAGTCGATCTCGGCGCCGCAGAGGCGGGAGACACGGCGCACCAGGGCCTCCCAGTCGTCGACCCGGTCGCCGTGCGGGTCGTTCTCGGGCAGCGTCGTCAGGTACCGGCCCGTGGGATCGTCCCCGATGATCTTTAGGAGCGTGTCTGCGATCCCGTCCTGCCGGGCCTTCGCCGCGTCGCGCTCGGCGCGCATCTGTCGTACGGCCGCCCGGGCACGCCCGGGGCCGGCCTCGCGCTCCTGAATGACCTTTCGCTGCCGGGTAACGCCGACCTGCGCGGCTTCGACGATCTGGTCCTGGTACTCGTCGGCGACGGGTTCGAGACCGAAACACTCCATGAGCGCCTGGACGCAGAAGTCGGTGAGGTTCAGCCGTTCGAGCTTGACCAGGTCCAGCAGATCGACCGGTGCCCAGATGGTCGTTTGCGCGATCAGCCGGCCGCGGCGATCAAATCTCGCCGGTCATCACCACCTCAGCGACTTTGGGTACCAGTTGTACTCAGTAGCACTCTTGGTACCCAGTGGTACGAGAGAGAGAGCATCAAGCCACGGCCCTCCGGGAATACCGACCGGTCACCACCACCTCCGCGACTTTGGTACCATTGGTACCAAGTAGTATTCTTGGTACCCGGCAGTACGAGAGAGAGAGAGAGAGAGAGCACGGCCATCAGTCGACCTCGACCACCGGGTGCTCGACGACGATTTCCGTCTCGTTCACGCGGACCAGGCCGCACCGGATCCGCTCCCGGTTGCAATACTGCATGAAGCGGTCCCGCTCGCTCGCCGTGCTCACGATCTGTCACCTCACCGGCCCGTCTCCACTACCCGGCGGTCTGCCGGTGCCCGCAGTCCGCGCGGCACAGGCCCGCCGGGGAGCCGGTTCCCCCCGCCGTGTGACCCCGTTCTCTGTTGTTCTCAGAAGAAGTCGCTGAGCGTCCGCTCGGCCCGCATCCGGGGGAGCAGCGTGGACTTCTCGCGCCACGAGGCGTCCCCGTACAGTTGGTCGAGGGCGGCGGCCCCCTCCGCGAGGGTCGCGAACCGTTCGGGCGGGCTCCGCATCGCCTGCCGCGCGGCCTCGCGCACCACCCAGGTGCCGAGCGGGGCCCAGTACTCCCCCGAGACCGACCGGAGCACCAGCGCCCGGGCCTGCCGGCGCACCAGGGCCAGGTAGTCGGTCACAGCCAGCCGGGCCGAGTAGTAGGCCCCCGCGATCGGCGAGTAGCCTGACTTCCTCTTCCCCTCGCTGTCGACCGTGACCGAGTCGTGATCGTGGGTCCAGAGGCTGTGGGCGCGCCAGCACTCGACCATCTCGTACTGCCAGCCTCCCGGCGCGAGGAGGACGGCGATCGTGTTCCCGTAGAGCGTGGCCCCGAAGACCAGCACCTCCTCGATCGCGGGGTACCGGACGATCTCCCGCTTCCTTGCCCTGCCGAGCGTGTCGTCGACGGCCGTGATCGCCCACCGGGTGGGCACCACCCTCGGGGCCTTGCCGAGGGTCCCCGCCGCGAGGAGGTCCGCCAGGTGGTAGACATCGACCTCGTACCGGTAGAGCTCGGTGAGCCCCTCGGATGCCGGCAGATCGGTGTCGGAAGAGACCCGCTCCACCGCGCGCGGCACGACCGGGTTGTCGAGCACATCGAGCCGGCGGACCGGTCCCGAACGCCCGACCGGGGTCAGCACGCCGTCGAACCGGAGGTCGAAGTCGACCGGGCGGGAGAACGCGACCTCGACGTCGACCGGCTTCTGGGAGAGCGCGACCTCGGCCATCGCACCCTGCACCCGGCCCACAGGGGCGCGGGCCGAGATCGTGCCGGCCCTCAGGTTCACCACGTCCTCGATCGAGAGCCCCCTGGCGAGCCAGTCGGGGGGCCGGTCGGTGTCGTCGAGCAGGAGCGGCCCCCCCTGGACCGCCGGGTAGCCGTGCGACCCGACGAAGACCGAGGGGGCGGCGCCCATGTAGGAACTGACCGGGGCCGAACCGATACGGGAGTGGAAGCGCGCCGTGATCGGGCAGCGGGCGAGCCCGCAGAACCCCCGGCCCTTGCACGAGGCGCAGAGCATCCCGCCGGTCATCGGCCGACCACCCGGACCCGGTCCCCGAGGATCCCGAGGGCGCGGTCAACGAACGCCTCCCACTCGACCGTCCGGCCGTCGCAGTACGCGGCGAGCTCCCGCCCCAGGTCGTCGTCGCGCCCGTCGATCGCCCGGAGGACGAGCGAGCCCGGCGCTCCTCTGCACGCCGCCACGAGCCCGTCGCCGTCGCCGTCGGTGACCCCGAGCACGGGGAGACCCAGGTGGGCGCCGAGGTGGAGCACCGCCGCCGTCGTGTCGTCGCCGATCGCGAGCAGGCCGCAGAGGTCGTCGGCGAGGCGATGGTAGAGCGCGACCGCGTCGTGGTCGAGCACGAGCACGCGGCCGGTCTTCCGCCTCCGAAGCCCCGCCGCGGGGGGGGACGCGCGGAGCGGCCCGGCCGTGCACCAGGCCCCGGGGAGCGCGATCGGCCCCCGCCGCCGGAGCTTCTCGACGCCGTGCTCCTTGAGCCGGCACCCCCGCTCCGCGACGATCCCCTCGCCGTCGGAGGCGAGGACCACCTCGCCCGCGGTGGCCCGGCCGATCACGAGCCCGTCCACGAGCACGGCGTCGCCGGGCCGGCACCCCCGGATCACGCGCCGGTTCCCTGCCGGCGCCGGGAGAGAGGCCGTCCGGGCCTCGAGCCGCCACCCGAGCCGCCGTGCGACCGCCTCCCCGCCGGCCCCGTTCCAGCCGATCACGGTCTCGTCCGCGCACTCGAGCTGGACGAGCGGGCGGCTGAGCCGGGCCGCGACCCCTTCGCCGAAGACCCGCCCGGACTCCGGCGAGCGCCCACGGTTCGCGAGCACCGCCGACGGGTCGGCCGCGAGCGCCGCGGACGGGCGCTCCCCCGTCCAGCAGGAGAGGAGCCCGTGCTCTTCGGCCGCGCATCGCCCCATCACCCCGGCGACCACGATTCTCGCCGGCCGGAGCGCCGCGACGAGGCGGGCGGCCTCGCCCGAGTCGATCACCCCGGGCCCGTGGAGCACCAGGCTACAACCGGATTCGCCAGCCGAGATCGAACCGGGCCCCGCACTCGGGGCAGCAGAGGACGACCGGGCGGCCCCCGACGTCGTCGAATGGGAGGAGCGTGACGTGAAAACCCCGCCCGTACCCGCAGTCGGGGCAGACGCGGGTCTCGCCGGCGGGGTCGAGGAGGCGGATCGGTCGGACATCGTCCATGACAGTGATGGGGCCGCCCCGACTTCAATCCGCCTGTCGGGGGCGGGAGACCTCGAGGGTCAGGTCCAGCGACCGGACCGAGTGGGTCAGGGCCCCGACGCTGATCAGGTCCGCGCCGGCCGCCGCGTAGGCGCCGATGGTCGCCTCCGTGACGCCCCCCGAGACCTCGATCCGGACCCGGTCGCGCAGCCCGGCGGCCGCGAGCGCCCCGATGGCCTCTCTCGCCCCGTCGACCGTCATGTTATCGAGCAGGACGATCTCGGCCCCGGCCCGGGCGGCCCGGACGGCCTCGCCGGCTGTCTCGACCTCGACCTCGACGACCCGGTACGCCGAAAATGCTCTGGCCCGCCGGACCGCCTCCTCGATCGAGACGAGCGCGAGGTGGTTGTCCTTGATCAGCAGACCGTCGGAGAGGGTGAACCGGTGGGGATCCCCGCCGCCGAGGAGCACCGCCTTCTTGTCGAGGAGCCCCAGGCCCGGGGCCGTCTTGCGCGTGGCTGCGACCCGGGTCCGCGGGTCTCCTTTCCGGGCGAGGTCGGCGTACCGGGCGGTCGCGGTCGCGATCCCGCTCATCCGACCGACCAGGTTGAGGGCCGTCCGCTCCACGAGCAGCATGCTCCGCACGGGCCCCTCGAGCTCGAGGACGGCGGCGCCGGCTTCGACCCGGTCGCCGTCGGCGGCACGCGGCGTCGCCGAGACCCCGTAGTGCACGAAGAGTGCGCCCGCCTCCTTGAGCCCGGCGGCGACCCCCGCCTCCCTGAACCGGAGGATCGCCGTGCAGGTCCCGTCGTCCAGGACGGCGTCCGAGGTCGCGTCACCGAACGGGGCGTCCTCCTCGACGAACGCGACCAGGCGCGCGAGCGGGACCCGGATCACGTCCCCACCACGATCGGTTCGCCCAGGTCGCGGAGCAGCACCAGGATCGAGAGGGCCGCCAGGTAGGAAGTGGCCGGGTTGTCGGGGCTCGGCACATTCCGGATCCGGAGGTAGGCATCGCCGAACGGACCCTCCGCCAGGATCTCGTGGATGTTCCGGTCCACGTCCGGGTCCGTCCAGAGCTCGACCTGGACCTCGACGCCGGTGGCGAGCGCGAGGGCGATCGAGACGTTGACGTTCTTGGGGTAGGCCTGGACGCACTCGTCGGCGCGCCCGCGGAAGACCAGGGTCCGCTCGCCCACCTCGAGACCGAGCGAGGCCGGGCTCTTGGTGGTCCTGAGCACGAGCGTGTCGATCCCGCCGATCCGCCCGACCTTGAGGTTGTCGAGCCCCATCACCGCGCCGCTCGGGATGTAGATCTTCCGTCTCTCGGCCAGCGCGATCTCGCGCAGGCGCGCGCGGAAGGTCCGGTCGGCCAGCCCGCCGACCGACATCACGACGAGGTCCTTGCCGGACCGGAGCACGGCCTCGGCGTGGGCCCTGACCGCCAGGTTCGAGGCGGCCTCGACCACGAGGTCGACCTCGGCGTCCACGAAGGCCTCGAACGTCTCGAAGGCGACCCCCTCCGAACGCTTAGCGAGTCGGTGGGCGCGCTCCGGGACCAGGTCGTAGAACGCCCCGATCGTGAAACCGTCGGCGTTGGCTGCGAGCAGGTTCCCGATGTTCCCGCACCCGAGGAGCCCGATCCTCATCATGCGCTAAAGTGTCGCGTTCAGAGGGGATAAGGGCGGCGGGGGCGGGGCGCGGGGCAACAAGCCTGATGAAGGTGTGCGCCGAATGCTGGTGGATGACCACCGACGAGATCGAGCGGGGATTCGCCGCGCTCGAGGAGCGGGTACGGGAGTATTGCGACGAGATCGAGGAGGCCTCGGGCGAGGTTCGGATGGACGAGGCCGCCCTGCTCGCGCGGATGGTAACGGCCGCGGCCGCGATCGTCCCGGCGGCGGGCCTCGAGGTGATGTCCCGGGGCAAGGTCGACGCCGCGGGCGGGATGTACGACACGAGCTACTACCCCGGAAAGATGCTGGTCCTCGGCCGGACCGATCCCGTCCCCTTCCGGCCCGACAACCCGGACAAGGCCATCACGGACCAGTTCTGCGTCCTCCGCGAGGACGGCACCCTGGCCGAGTTGATGTACTCGAACGACACCGTCCTGGTCGACAGCCTGCTCGAGCCGATCTCCCCCGGCGACGCCCTCGGTGTGTACGGCCCGGAGCTCCTCTTCATCCTCTACCGGGGCCTCCTGGAGCACCTCGAGGGGCAGGAGGCGCTGCTCGACGCCCTCAGGGTCACGCTCGAGTTCATCCACGGCTGAGGGCTTACCTCCAGCCGAAGATGGGGAAGGTGGGCCGGAGCGGGTCGCTGTCGGCGTGGAGGGCCGAGAGGAGCTGGCTCCGCTTGAAGGGCTCGCCTCTCGCGTTCTCGAACGAGACGACCGCCTTGACCTCGGACACCTGTGCTGGGAGCGGCTGCTCGTGGACTGCGTCGACCGCGATCGACGCGACGTCGAAGTCGAAGTTGATCGGGACGACCGAGGTGTGCACCCGGAGCGCCGGCGCGTTCCCGGTGTTCCGGAGCCGGACGGCGCGGGCATCGTCGGCAAGCTTGATCTCGATGTCGGGCAGGTCCTCGGCGTCCCGGCCGATCCAGATCGCCATCGCCGCGATCGCGGTGATGACCACCGCGATCATCGAGAGGTAGGGCGAGACGAAGATGAGCCCGGCAGTGGCGGCGACGCCGAGGACGATGAGGATCACGAGCGAGCGCTCCATGGGTAGAGGTTGCCACGGAAACGTTAAAAAAACAGGCTCTGGATGGGCCCGATGAGATTCGAACTCATGACCTCCCGGTTATCAGCCGGGCGCACCACCTAGCTATGCTACGGGCCCCATGGGTTCCCCTACTAGATCAATCGTCACGGTTCTTATAGATTATCGAGAAGAACCGGACCGAGGTTTTTGTATCCCTGGCGTGGACATATTCATGAACGGGCCGGCCTGCCGGTCCGCCACGGGAGAGGATCATGGGAAGACAGTATCTGCTGGGCAACGAGGCGATCGCCCACGCCGCCCTCGAGGGAGGGGTCGGGTTCGTGGCGGGGTACCCGGGCACGCCCTCGTCCGAGGTGATCGACCTGCTCCGGGCCGCCCGGCCCGAGGGGATCCACGTCGAGTGGTCGACCAACGAGAAGGTCGCGTTCGAGAACGCGCTGGGGGCGGCCTGGTGCGGCGTTCGGGCCCTCTTCACCACCAAGCACGTCGGCCTTAACGTCGCGGCGGACCCGCTGATGACCAGCGGGTACACGGGCGTCACGGGGGGCCTCGTGATCCTGTCGGCCGACGACCCGTTCGCCCACTCGTCCCAGAACGAGCAGGACAGCCGGCTCTACGCCGCGATGGCCGGCCTACCCTGCTTGGACCCGACAACGATCGGGGAGGCCCACGCGATGCTCCGGGACGCCTTCGCGCTCTCCGAGGAGCTCGGTCTGCCGGTACTCTTCCGGCCGACGACCCGGATCTGCCACTCAAAAGCGGACGTCGAGCTCGGGAGGGTCTCCGGGGAGCGGCGCGCGGCTGCGTTCGCCCGGGATCCGCGGCAGTACGTGGTGATCCCGGCGCACACCCGGGTGCTGCACCGCCGGCTCAACGAGAAGCAGCCGCTGGTCCGCGAGCGCATCCTGAACCTCGGGTTCAACGAGGGGGAGTGCCGCGGCCGGAGGGCCGTGATCGCGAGCGGGATCGCGGCGAGCTACGCTCGCGAGACCCTCCCCGGGGAGATCTCGCTATTCACGGTCCGCGCCTACCCGCTCGACCCCGAACAGCTCCGCTCCTTCTGCCACGGGCACGACGAAGTGCTGGTGGTCGAGGAGGGGGCGCCCGTGGTCGAGGAGCAGGTCCGGCAGGTCGCGGGCTCCGCCGCGGTCTACGGCAAGCTGACCGGCCACGTGCCGGCCGAGGGGGAGCTCTCGTCCTCGGCGGTCCGGGCCGCCCTGGCGAAGGCCGGGTTCGCGGAGCCCCCTGCCGCGCCCCCGACGCCCGAGGACGGGATCCCGCCCCGGCCCCCGATCCTCTGTGCGGGCTGCCCGCACCGCGCGTTCTTCTTCGCCATGAAGCGGGTCTTCAGGGACGGGGTCTTCCCGTCGGACATCGGCTGCTACACGCTCGGGCTCCAGCTCGGGGCCGTCGATACGACGATCTGCATGGGGGCCTCAGTTACGGTCGGCTCGGGTATCGCCCAGACCGCCGGCGGCGACGTGGTCGCGACGATCGGGGACTCCACCTTCCTCCACTCCGGGATCCAGGGTTTAATCAACGCGGTCCACAACGGGGCCGAGATGATCCTGGTGATCCTCGACAACAGGACCACCGCGATGACCGGCCACCAGCCGAACCCGACGACGGGGACGACGGCGACGGGCGAGCCCGCGCCCCGGGTCTCGCTCGACGCGATCTGCCGGGCCTGCGGGGTCTCCTGGGTCGAGACCGTGGACCCGTACGACATGACCGGCACGGTCGCGACTCTCCGCGACGCGAAGGGGCGGCGAGGGGTCCGCGTCGTGATCGCGAAGAAGCCCTGCGTGATCAACGAGCGGCGGGCGAAGGTCTCGCGCCCCAGGTTCGCGGTCGACCCGGACGCCTGTTCCGGGTGCCGGGCCTGCCTGCGCTTCGGCTGCCCGGCGCTTGCGTTCGAGGACGGGCAGGCCCTGGTTACCGATCTCTGCTCGGGCTGCGGGGTCTGCGCGTCCCTCTGCCCGCAGGGGGCGATCGCGAGAGCCGGGAGACCCCCGGCAGAGGGAGGCGCCACATGAGCTTCGACGTCATGATCGTCGGCGTCGGAGGGCAGGGGACGATCCTGGCCTCGAACATCCTGGGAATGGCCTGCGTCGAGGAGGGGCGGCCCGTCCGCGGGGCCGAGACCCACGGGATGGCCCAGCGCGGCGGGTCGGTGGAGTGCTCGGTCCGGATCGACGGCGAGTTCGGGCCGCTGGTCGACCCGGGTACGGCCGACCTCCTCCTCTCGTTCGACCTGCTCGAGGCCCTGCGGTACCGTCACTTCCTCAGGCCTTCGGCCCGCGTCGTGACGAACACGGCGATCATCACCCCCACCCCCGTCTTCACCCAGGAGCTCTCGCTGCCGTCACCGGGCGAGTGCCTCGAGCGGCTCGCGCCGTTCGGGCCGATCGCCCTGGACGCCGGCGCCCTGGCCCGCGAGGCAGGCTCGGAGCTGGCGCTGAACGTCGTGCTGATCGGCGCCGCCTCGCACCTGCTCCCGCTCGCCCCGGAGTCTCTCCTCGCCGCGATCGAGCGCTCGGTGCCGCCGAAGACGGTCGGGGTCAACCGGCGTGCGTTCGCGCTCGGGCGGGAGGCGGCGGTACGGAACCGTCAGGGTGATGGCGTGGTACCACCCAAAAGCAGTTAAGGGCCAGGCGAGATGATCATCCTGTGACGGAAGCGCAAGTGTACCGGGTCAGGGTGCTAGAGACGGTCCCGCACAGGTCCCGGGCGGTCTCGGCGAGGTTCGAGCGGCCGGAGGGGTTCGAGTACGCCGCCGGGCAGTGGGTCCTGGTGACGCTCGAGGCAAACGGGGAGGAACTGGCTCACCCCCTCTCGCTCTCCAGCAGCCCGACCGAACCTTTCCTGGAGGTGACGAAGGGGATGACCGGCCACCCGTTCGCGGAGGCCTTTCGCCAGCTCGCCCCGGGGGACCTGCTGACCGTCCAGGGCCCGTTCGGCTCGTTCGCCATCCCCGACGGGGAGGTGGACGCCGTACTGGTCTCCGGCGGGATCGGGGTGACGCCGCTCCGAAGCATGGTCCGGTTCGTCACCGATGCCGGGCTTCCTGCCCGGATCCTGCTGATCTACTCGGCCCGGACGGAGGACGACCTGGTCTTCGGCGGGGAGTTCGAGGATGTGGAGAAAACGAACCTCCGGTTCCGGCTCCTCCCGACCCTGACCCGCCAGGGTCCGGAATGGACCGGGCGGACGGGGCGGGTCGACCGGCCGTTCCTGGACCGGGAGGTCCCGGATGCCCTCTCCCGGACGTACCTGGTCTCCGGCCCGCCGGCAATGGTGGAGAGCGTCACCGCGTGCCTCGAGGAGATGGGGGTGCCGGCCGGTCAGGTCCGGCGGGAGATCTTCGCGGGGTACTGACCGGCCCGCGGGGCGGGCTCTCTTCCACCCCGGGGACCGCCCGGGTCCGTCGTTCAGATCCACCGCTCGAGCCCGGCCTGGTCCAGGTCGGGGCCGGCTCCCTTCCTGACGACGAGCCCGCGCTCCCGGGCGAATGCGAGGACGGCGCCCGAGACGGCGGACCAGGCGAGCACCGGGAGCCGCCCCCCCGGCCCGGGCACGAGCTCGTACCGGACCGGATGGCCGGGAGTGGAGGCGGGGTGGAGGCCGAAGACCAGGGCGTGCTTCGAGCCCGTGAAGACCTCGAACGAGGGAGAGCCCCGCGGCCCCCGAGCGAACTGGGTGATCGGCCGGGTCCGCCCTCCCTCGCGGTCGAGCTTGAAGAGGGCCTTCGCCCCATGCCGGCCGGTCACCACCGGGCAGGCGTCGAACGGCGGGGCGTCAAGGAGCGCGAGGCTGCCGTCCTCGTCGATGTCCAGGCAGGCGACCGTGTAGCCGTCGGCCGTGGGGTAGTTCATGTCGACCGAGATCGAGAGCGCCTCGGGGCCCCATAGCCGGACGCCCGGGACCCGCCAGAACCGCGCGATCCGGTCCAGCCTCTCGGGCGTCGGGAGGTGGAACGAGTCCCGGACGGCCGCGCCGAAGCGGTCACGCCCGTACTCGGCGAGGAGCGAGGCCGGTGACGGGGGCTGTCCACCGTAGACCCCACGGCTCGAGATCGCGCCGATCGGGGCCTTCGACGTGGGCTGGCAGGGGACCGGTACCAACCCGTTCGCCTCGCACCAGTCGAGCACCGGCCCCGCGACATAGGGGTGGCGGTTCACGGGATGCACGCCCCCGCCGGTCAGCCACGGGAGGACATAGCCCGGCCACGCGGGGGGCGCGGGCTCATCCCGAGAGCCCGGCCAGGACGTTGTAGTTCGCCGTCGCGTCCGCGCCGAACGCGGCCGACGAGCGGAGCCCGGCGAAGAGGTTCATCGCCTGCTGTCTCTCGGTCTGGAAGCCGGAGCGGTCGCCGCCCGCGCTCGCCTGGTAGGCCAGCGCCGTGTGTTGCCAGCCCTGCGCGTACGCGGAGAACTCGCCCATGTACGAGGCTTTCCCGTTCAGGATAGGGACGATCGCGGAGGTGTAGGCGGTCCCGTCGCCGTACTCGGTGCCGGCGTAGGTGACCGACTGGAGAGTGGCGGTGGCCCGCGTGAAGTCGGTCTTCGAGCCGGCGAACCTCTCCGCCGCCGACTGGAACGAGGACGCGGCCTCCCCGAAGCTGCCGCCCGTCATCTGCGACCGTCCCGCCGCGTAGACGTCCGCACCGTCGTACATGGCGAGGGCCGCGTCGGCCAGGCCGACGTACGCGGTCGAGATCGACTTCAGGAGAGCGAGGTTCGCTCCGTTCGCCGGGTCGTTCACCGCGTTCGCCGTGTTGAGGCAGCTCGTGTACGCGCTCTTCGCCTCGCCCAGGTACCGCCGGATCGTCGAGATCTCGCTCGCCTCCCATGCCCGGCTCCAGGCCGTCCCGCCGGCAGCGTAGAACGCCTTCGCATCGGCGTACGTCCCTCCCGTCACGACGCCCGGCGTCGTGGGCGTCATCACCGGGGGCGTGAAACCTCCCCCGCCGGCGATGGGGAGGGGCGGGATCGACTTGGGCGCGATGTCGTGGTGCGCGGGGATCGGGTACTGGGACGTCGCCCGGTTGTAGATGTAGGTGTTGCCGTTCCCGTACCGGTTCATGATATCGATACTCGGCCCGTAGCCGGTGATGTCGAAGTAGGAGTTCGACACCGAGTGGTGGTACTGGGGGTCGTGGTAGTACCAGCCGATGTTCGACTGGGTCGGCGCCCCTCCGTCGACGGCCTTGCCGCCCATGTTCATCTGGTGGAAGTTCTCGACCCGGATGTTGTCGCCGAACGCCCCCCAGAACGCCCACTCCTTGGCGTCCTGGGACCAGCAGTCGCGCAGGGTGATGTCCTTGCAGCCCTTGACGATCTTGAACCCGTAGGTCGACCCGATGTCGATGCAGTTGTCGAACGTCGTGTTCACGCCGTCATGGGCGAAGAAGCCCGCGTTCTTGTTGTTGATCGAGACGCAGTTCTTGAGTTGCGAGTTCCGGTGCACGTACCAGCCAGAGAGGTAGGAGTCCCGGAACGGGGCCTCGGCCGGTTTGCGCTGTCCGTTGTTCCGGGCGACGCATTTCTCCATGTAGACGTTCTTGGTCCCGAGGTACCAGCCCGGCTCGAAGTGGAACCCGTTCTCCCAGTTGTCCTCGGCCAGGCAGTTGATCATGTAGACGTTCTCGAGGTTATTGGCCTCCTGGATGTCGAAGCCGCACGAGAACTCCGAGTTCGACCCGGCATCGACCCCGAAGCCGCACCGGATCGCCTGGCAGTCGATGAACCGCAGGTTCCGGATCGTCCAGCTGTCGGACGAGGCGTTCCGGTCCGCGTTCATGTTGAAACCGTGCGTGTTGGCGTCGATCGCCGTGCAGTTCCGGAACGTGATGTCGCCCGTCTCGGGGTTGTCGACCCAGATGAAGAACATCCCGTTGCCGTCGGTCGGCTGCCGGACGCCGTTGATGTCGACGCTCGTGACCGTCACGTCCTCGATCACGACGCCGTTCGTCCGGATCTTGAAAAAGCTCATGCCCCGGAGGGTGAAGCCCTTGACGTGGACGTTCGGGCGGGTCAGGTGGATCGGGTTGGCGTACCGGCTCGGGTTGTAGGCGTTGATCACGGTCCGTTCCTGGCCGGCACCGTAGAAGTTCGAGTTCAACTTCGGGTGGATCCAGTTCTCGATCTGGAACGTCCCCTCGGTGAGCTGGATCGTGCCGCCTTCGGGGGGAAGCCGGTTGAACGCCTCGTTGATCTGCTGGTCGTCCTTGAACCCCTTGCAGAGGATCTGCGCCTGGGCCTTGGAGGCCGTGCTCGCGTCAGACGCGGCCACGATGACGGTCGGTCCCGCGGCAGCCGCATGGAGCGGGACGAGCAGCAGGCAGAGCCCTATCATGAGCAGTATCGCCGTTCTGGTTCTCATCTGTATCACGTGCACCTCGCGGAGCGCTCTGAACGAGTATGGTAATCCCTGATAATAACCCCACCGGTGGCTGTAAAACGGCGTGGTGGGCTGGATTCTCGATTTACCCCGTGAACGAAAAGCCCGTCGCAGGAGGAACGCCAGGAGGCGGGATCGGACGGGGACCCGGGCCCGGTTACGGGGCGAATCCGGCATGCGCGCGCCCCGGGAGCCGGGAGCCGTCTGGGGAGCCGCCGGAACTGCCGTGCAGCCGGATCGGCCTCACACGCTCTCCCCCCCCGCCGTCCGGCGCGCACTCCCTGTACCGGGGCACGGAGGCCCTCGCGGGGGACGGGGGCGCCGTTCCATAAGTATAAATCTCTCTTCACCCATGGAACGGCGTATGAAGGAACTGAAGCGGTCGCGCGACGACAGGATGCTCGCCGGGGTCTGTGGCGGGATCGGCAGGTACTTCGAGATCGACGCCAACGTGATCCGCCTGGTCTGGGTCGTCGTCACCCTGGTGAGTATTGGTTTCGGGTTGCTCGCGTACCTGATCGCCTGGCTCCTCATCCCCGAGGAGCTACCCCCCGCCGCGGACCCGGGCTCCGGGGGCGGCGGTCCGGTCAGCACCATCCCCGATACCGGGACCATCATCGAGGTCGAGCCGATCGAGGTCCGCTGACCCGCCCGTCGGGCCCGACCCCTCCTTCCCGGGCAGGATACAAGGCGAGCCCGGCCGAGACCGGTGGGAGCTCGTCCTCCCGATCGGAAGCGGGGCGCCTCCGGACCGGGTGTTGACCCTGGGGACCCGGCGGGGTCTCCCCGGAGGGCCTTAATCCCCGGGATTGGGGGCCCGCCGGTGAAGGCAGCTCCGGGTCCGGATGTCCGGGCTTGGTCGTTTTTATGCAAACAGAGGTCTCATATAATCCGCCCCCCAACCTGTCTCCTGTCATGGCCCGTTCCCCGCGCACCGTCGCGCTTGCCGTGCTTCTCGTCCTCGCCGCCGTCCTCTCGACCGGTTGCACCCAGGAGGAGGCGATCACGGTCAGGGTCTCGGAGCATCCCACCTACGGGACGATCCTGACCGACTCGGCCGGCCGTTCGCTCTACGTCCAGGCCCGCGATGTCCCGAACACCGGGGCTATCGCCGATATCGGGGAGCTCGAGCGGTTCTACCCGCCGTTCTTCGCGGAGACCGTGGACAGTCAGGTCGGGATCGATATCTCGGCGTTCGGGTACCTCACGCGCGCCGACGGCCGGCGCCAGACCACGTTCCGGGGCTGGCCGCTCTACTACTACCTGAACGACAAGGAGCCCGGCGACGCCAAGAGCCACGGCGCGAATAACCTCACGTTCCTGGCCAAGCCCGATTACACGGTCATGGTGCGCGAGGACCCCGCGCTGGGGGTGTACCTCACCGATACGGAGGGGGTCGCCCTCCTGGTCTCCGACCGGAACACGACGCCTGCCGGGGCGGACGGCCCCGCACCGTTCCACGCGACTCCGTTGGTCGGCCCGTCGCCCCTGGTCCAGACCCCGGATTTCGGCCAGACAGGCGACGGTACCCAGACGACGTTCCGGGGTCTCCCGCTCTACCTGAACGGCGCCGGCGCCGGCAGGTCGGCCCTCGCGGGGGTTGCCGACGGGTTCCGGCCGGTGATCCTCGCCCCCGCCGGTTCGTCCGCCGTCCCGGCCGCGACGCCGACCGCGCCCCCCGGTCCCACCGGCGGCGCGACCGCCGCGCCGACCGCGGAGGCGACCGCGACCGCGACGCCGACCGGGACACGCTCCGCGTACGACCCGTACACGGGGGGCTCGTACACGCCGACCCCGACGACGCAGGTAGTGGTCGTGCGGCGGACCACCGCGAGTGCCACCACGGTGGCGCCCGGGACCACGGTCCCGCCGACGACCCTCGTCACAACCACGGTCCCGCCTTCGACGATCGTCACGACCACGGTCCCGACGACGTTCCCTCCGCTCACCCTCCCGCCGACGGTCCCCCCGACCGAGGTCCCCACCGAGCCGCCGACGGTCCCTCCGACCGAGGTCCCCACCGAGCCGCCGACAGCCCCTCCGACCGAGGTCCCCACCGAGCCGCCGACAGCCCCTCCGACCGAGATCCCCACAGAGGTCCCCACCGAGCCGCCGACCGCTCCGCCGACCACCCTCGCTCCCCCGATACCAACGGAGACCTCGCTTCCGACGACCACGTTCCCGGACCCGCTCTTCACGATCGCCTGACGGTCCAGGCTGTCCCGTGAACGTCCCCTCACCGCGGTGGGCGGGACGGGGTCCCCCCCCATCTCCCGCCTTCCGGCGGGGCGTCCGCACGCTTCAGTCCGACCGTGCGTCCCCGAGCACGGACTTCACCCGGCCGACCCGGCCGTCGAGGAGCCGAACCTTGATCCCGTGGGGGTGGGTTTCGGACCGGGTCAGGACCGCGCCGACGGTCCCCTCGACGGTCTTCCCGGTCCGCTGGTCCTTTTTCTGGACGATCGCGACCCGGGCTCCGGGCCGGATCGCGTTTCGCGTCCGCCCGTCCGCTCCGCTCTCCCGCACCTCTCCGGGTGTCACGGGGCCGCCACCCCCGCGCAGGCGTTCAGCACCGCCTCGATCAGCCCGAGCGTCCCCTCGATCCCGGCCAGCGGGGCCGCCGCGAGCCGCCACCGGCCGCGGATCGGGGGCGCGAGCGGAACGAACGGGGTCGAGGGCCGGAGCCTCTGCTCGAACGAAGACCCGAGGACCAGGTCCGGCTCCGCGGCGACGAGGGCGTCCTCGACCCGGCGAAGGTCGTCGGCCCTGACCGCGTTCCAGCGACCCGGGGGGTTCACGCCGTCCCGGTACCCGAGGACCGCGCAGTCCGCGCCGAGGTAGCGTTCAAGCAGGAGGGCGACCGCCCCGACATACGCACCCTCGCCGAAGAGCGCGGCCCGGGGAGGGTCGTGGCGTGAGAGGAACTTGTCGCAGGCCCTAACGCACCGCTCGTCGGCGACGTCGCACTCGGTCTCGACTGGTCCGGGGTCGACCCGGTCGTCCAGGGCGGCGAGCCGGGCGAACGTCTCCCGGACCCGGTCGAGGCCGAGCAGGTCTCCCGCCCGCATGCCCGGTCCCGCCGCGTACGCCGGGTTCGCGACCACCGTCAGGGGGGACGCCTCCTCGATGGACTCGACCCGGCCTCCGGCGAAGCGCGGGCCGGGCGTCGCGCCTGCCAGCCGGAGCAGGCGCTCGCACTCGTGCAGGTTCCCCCTGGCGAAGGGGTCCAGCGGGTTCAGGCCGTCGATCCCAACCCCGGTGGAGCCGGCGTCGAGACCCGGTTTCAGGGCGTGAATCGCCCTTTCGTGCCCGGTCCAAGTCCCGCCGAGGAAACCGGGCGCGTCCACGATCACGACGGGAAGGTCGTGCAGCGCCCCGGCCAGGTCCTCGCCCGCGATCGCAGGAACGCAGGTGTTCACCACGGCCACGCGCCGGTGCCGGGGGAGCACCTCCCTGACCGCAGCCCGCACCCGCGCCTCCCCCCCGAGGATCGCGTCCTCGCTCGAGAGGTCCGTGCACCCGATATCGACCCGGAGGAGCGACGACGGGTAGAACCAGCAGCCAGAGGAGCCGTGGACCACGACCCCCAGCCCTTCGTAGGACGAGAGGGCCGCCACGGCCCCGACCATCGCGCAGGGAACGAGCGGCCCCGCCCTGCAGACGGGGTTCAGAGCGCCCGCCTCCAGCGCACCAGGAGCCGGGCAAGCCCGTCCGTGCCGACCGGGGCCGGGTCGGGGAGCGGGACCGGCACCCCTGCCCCGTCTACCTTCATGCCGAGCGTCTCCGCGAGCTCGACGGCCCACGGGGGCGACCCCGGGAGCCGGATCCGGGCCCCGGAGAGCCCCCCGAACCTTGCCAGCAGGGTCTCCTGGTGCTCGATCTCGGCCTCCCGGGCCGCGGTGGCGTCCCGGTCGAGCGCCTGCCCGACCGCCCCGAGAAAACCGAGGGTCCCCGAGAGCCCGACCGGGAAACCGTCGACCCGCGGGGTCCGGGGCCGGACCGGGAAGCGGTCGGCGACCGCCCCGAGCGAGGGCTCGCGGAGGACGAGGAGGTCGGCACGGGGGAGGAGGCCGAACGATGCGGTGGGAACCCCGCGGACGAACCGGAGCCCGATCCCGAGGTCGAGCCGGCCGAGGAGGCGACCGAGCTCGTCCGCGTGCCTGTCGGCGCCGTACTCCAGATTCTTCTCGCCGACGAGTGCGATCACCGCCCCCTCGTCCGGCTCCGGCGGGGCCGGCAGGCGGGCTGCGAGCCCCGCGTACGCCCGGAGGGCCTCCCGTTCGCCCTCGTGAAAACCGCCGCCCAGGAACCCCCCGCTCTTCACCACCACGACCGGGACGCTCCGGATACGGCTTGCGACCGCGGCGCAGTCGTCGCCGATCGCATCGGCCACGCACGTCTGGATGACCGCGATCGAACCCGGGGAGAGCGCGACGGCCTCGTCGAGCGCCTCGTCGAGCGCCGCCTCGCCGCCGAAGATCACCTCCCGCTCGCCCAGGTCGTCCGAGAGCAGGGTGGGAAGCCGGGCGCCGGGCGTATCCAGGAGGGTGGTGAGCAGCAGCGAGACGTGGTGGTGGGCGCACCCCGCTGGGCCGTGGACGAGCGTGACCCCGTCGGCGACGGCGGTCGCGACCGAGAGCGCGCCGGCGAGCGTGCAGCCGTCAGAGCTCGGTGTATTCGAAGGCGAGTGACTCGAGGACATCCTGGGAGAGGGGGCGGGGTATCGAGAGGTCGTCGTTCCGGAGGACGTCGGCGGCGAGCCGACGGTACACCTCGGCCTGGTCCGAGTCCGGGGCGTACTCGATCACGGTCTGCCGGTGGAGCTCGGCGAGCTGGACCGACCGGTCCCGCGGGATGGCGGCGACCAGGTGCGAGTTGATCGCGGCGGCGAAAGCCCCGACAAGGCCCTCCTCGCGCTCCATGCCCTTCGCGTTCAGGATCACGCCGGCGAGCCGGCAGCGGCACCGTCCCCGCTCGGCGAGCCGGGCGATCGCTTTCGCGATGTTGTTGGCCGCGTAGAGCGACATCAGCTCGCCCGAGCTGACCAGGTAGACCTCCTCGGCGTAGCCCTCGCGCATGGGCATGGCGAACCCGCCGCAGACCACGTCCCCGAGGACGTCGTAGACGATCACGTCGGCCTCGAGCGCGCCGCGCGCCTCGAGGAGCTGGAAGGTCGCGATGATCCCGCGGCCCGCGCACCCAATCCCGGGCTCGGGCCCCCCGGCCTCGACACACCGGACCCCGGCGTACCCCGTCCTCACCACGTCCTCCAGCGCCACGTTCGGCGCTCCCCGTTCCCGGACGAGGTCGAGCACGGTCGGCATCGGCTCTCCGTGCATCAGCATCCTCGTCGAGTCGTGCTTGGGGTCGCACCCGACCTGGAGGACCGATCGCCCGCTCTCGCCGAGCGCGGCCGAGAGGTTCGCCGAGGTCGTCGACTTCCCGATACCTCCCTTGCCGTAGAGGGCGATCTGCTTCATCCTTCAGGCGTTGGGGCCCCTGGGGGTTCAACCTTTCCGAAGTTAACGCAGTTCCAGTTGATCTCTCCCGTTCCCCCCGATCACTCCCGGATCATCACGAGCTCCATCTTGAACCGTGTCCGGGCTGCGACCGCGTGGGGGACGTTCGCGGGCATGACGATCAGGTCGCCCTCGGAGAGCATGTGCTCCTCGTCCTGGATCCGCACCAGGGCTGTGCCCTCCAGGACGGTCACGATCGCGTCGAACGGGGCCGTGTGCTCGGAGAGCCCCTCCCCCTCGTCGAAGGCGAAGAGCGTGATCGTCCCCGAGTGCTTGAAGACGAGCATGCGCGAGACGACGGCTCCGGGCTGGTAATCGACGAGGTTCCGGAGGGAGACGACCTGCCCCGGCTCGAGGTTGGGCTTCGTTTCGGCCATGGTGGCGGGTCGGCGGCCCGTGGGAAAAGGGTTACGCCCGGCGACCGGCCTCGATGGCCTCCACCGCGGCGGGGAGCCCCTCGCGGATCGCGGCTGCTCCGAAGAACGCCCGCCCGCCTGCGACCGCCTCCGGAAGCCCCCGGGGCGTCACGTTGAGCGCCCGGTTCACGTCGTGGTACCGGGTCGTGTTCGCCGGGTTGCCGTGGATCTCGATCCGCTCGATCCGGATCCCGGGGTGGTCGGCCGCGACCTCGTCCAGGAACGGCGAGACCTGGTGGCAGGCGTGGCACGACTCTCCCCAGAAGAAGAGGACGTCCGCCGTCTCCCCGGCGATCCCGGTCGGCACCGCCGGCCCGGGGTCTGGCGGGGTGACACAGCCGACCGCCATGAGCAGGGCGAGCAGGACGACGGCGGTTCCCGTGGTGCGCCGCATGGTCCCTCAACCGGCGATGCCGGCGGCGAGCGCGGCCAGGAGGACCAGGTCGTAGGCCCCGTGGGCGATGGCCGAAGTCGTGGTGTTCGCCCGCCGGCGGATCCAGCCGAACGCGAGCCCGGCGAGAAAGACGGAGAGAAGCGCGTCCCAGGAGTACTGCCAGGCGTGGAGCGCGGCGAAGACCAGGCTCGAGAGGACGATCCCGAAGACGGGCTGGAGCACGCCCCGGACCGCCAGCTCCTCGCCCACTCCGGCCGAGACCGCTGCCGTGACCGCACCGACCGGGGTCAGCATCCCGGAGAAGAGCAGGGCGTAGGCCTCCTGGTCCGTGCCGGGCCAGCCGAGAATCTGCCAGATCTCCGCGATGGCCCGGTCCAGCAGGCCGATACCGAGAACCAGGGCCACCGACATCCCGAGCCCGAAGAGGACCTGGCTTGCGGTCGGGCGGACGAAGGCGAGTCGCTCGAGGGTCTCGGCAAAGGTGCGCCGGAAGAAGAGTCCGACCGCCAGGAACGACCCGTAAATGATGAAGAGCAGGGAGTAGATCTGGGTCCGGGCGAGCTCGTCGGGGGACTGGCCCGCGTACAGGGGAAGCAGGTGCTCGGAGAGGAACGGCGGCGCCCCGTTGACGATCAGGGGCACCGACGGGACGAGGATTAGCGCGAGCACGAGCACGAGCCCGACGGCGTGGACGAACGAGTCCGGGTCGAGCGGCAGGACACGCGCGAGCCGTTCCCTGAACGGTCGGGCGAAGCCGACCAGCGACACGAGCCCGAAGAGCGACCCGAGCCCGAGGAGGGCGAACGCGGTCGGCCCGAGCTGGGGCGGCAGGACGCCCGACTCGAAGTCCTCGAGCGGCACGACCGCGATCACGCCCAGCAGGAGCGAGAGCAGGACGAGGGAGGCGACGATCCCGAGCAGGAGGAGCGCGGTCAGAAAGCGCAGGGGCCGGGAGTCCTCGGACAGGTGCGTGAAAACGGCCAGGACGACGAACGGGGCGACCTGGAGCGCGCCCGCGGCGAGCAGGAGGGCCTCGGTGTCGGGATCCCCGCTCGTGACGAAGAGAAGCGCGACGAGCGCGGCGACCACGATCGTTCCGAGGAGGAGGGTGCGGTATCCCGTGCGATCGCCGGTCCCAACCGGTTCTGGTGTGTCGAGGGTCGGGACCGGATTGGATTCCACACCGGTGGTCTGTCGGTCGGGCTATATCTCTCTTTTCGTGTTTCCGGGATCCTGTCTCCGGCACCGTCGGGGACGGGAGACCCGGGATCATGGAGGAATGCGACAGAATAGCGGGAGTCGATACCGACCCCTTCTGGCCCCGGGAGCATGGGGGACGGGCGCTGAGACGGAGATGCGGCCCGGGCGACGCCCCCCCCGTGACCCTGTACCGGCTGACCGGGGACAGTACAACACTCGCTACGGCTGCACATTAGGGTTTGCCAATCAACATTGCCGTGCAACTGTGATGAGCAATGCCTTTCCTCCTTGCGGAACGGGGTCGGCTGGGCCCGCGTGGGCGTGGGAGATGGAGGGTCGCGCGGCGGGGAGGTTCCCGGTGCCCCCCCGGGGGGGGCAGGGCGGGGGTGACGGGGAGCGTCGCCTGCCGGAAGAATGCGTCCCGGGACGCCGGAGGATCCGAAACCCCGTCCCCAGACGCTGAGGGGGAGATTTGAACTCCCGAGGGGCAGAGCCCCACAGGCTTTCCAGGCCTGCGCCGTACCAGACTAGACTACCTCAGCAGAAAGGACAGCGGTTCAGGTTGAACCGTGAGACCCTTAAGCCTATGCCTCGAGCCCCGGGGGCGAACCGGTCTGCCGTCGGGGGGCGGCATCCGTCGATCTCAGCGGGCTCCCCGCGACCAGCCCCGGGGGTATGTCCCGGGTTGCATGAAGACCGTCTCCGGGGTCGCCACGAGCCCGGTCCTCCCCGGCCCCGTCGACTCGCTCGGAACCAGGGTGCGGGCGAGGGCCACCAGCTCTCCCGCCCGCGTCGCGAGCGCCACGGTCTCGCCGGCCTTGAACGGCGGCAGCTCCACCACCCCGACGCCGGCGAGCGCCGCTCCCCGGCAGACCGCGTCGACCGCCCTGTCCCCGATCACGATCCTCTTCAGGTCGGGCACGGCGGCGTCGATCTTCAGGACCATCGCATCGAGCGGGTCCCGGTTCCCCTCCAGGGCACGGACGGACGCGTCCTTGAGTGCGTGGAGCGTGACTGCGTCGGCCTCGCCGAACGCGCCCGACCGGGTGCGCCGGAGCTCGACCATCTGCCCGCCGCACCCGAGTGCGAGCCCAACGTGGTGGCAGAGCGTCCTGATATACGTCCCCGCGTCGCACACCACCCGGAAGAGGACCAGCCTGCCCGTGACCTCGATCACCTCCAGCTCGTGGATCCGCCGGATCCGCAGCTGACGCTTCACGGCCGAGCGGCGGGGCGGGCGCTGGTATATGCGACCGACGAACTCCGATGCGCCGGCGCGGACCCGCGCCTCGTCGACGTCGGCGTGGAGGCGCATTAGGCAGACGTACTCCTTCTCGTGACCGAGGAAGAGGCGCGCGAGCCGGACGGCGCGCCCGAGCATCACCACGAGCAGCCCCGAGACCTGGGGGTCGAGCGTGCCCGCGTGGCCGACGGGGACGCCCAGGATCTCGCCGACCCACGCCGCCACCTGGTGGCTGGAGGGGCCGCGGGGCTTGTCGACCACGACGATCCCGGGTCTACGGACGAGCGGCGTCATCGCTCCCCGATCGCCCGGAGGGCCCCCTCAAGGGAACCGTCGCCGACCGCATCCGGCTCGGTCCCGGCCCTGCGCATCCGCTCAGCGGTGATCTCGCCGATCGCACAGGCCAGCAGGCCCGGACGCGGTTCCCAGACCGCCTCCGAGAACGAGTTCGCCGAGGTGAACAGCACGGCGTCCGCGTGCTCGAGGTCGAGGGGGCGGCCGGTCGGGATCAGGCGGTAGATCCGGTGCTCGGCCGGCTCCCCTCCGGCCCTCCGTATGGCCTCGAGCAGGGGCTCGTTCGGGATGTCGGCGCGGGGGATGCCGACGGTCTTTCCGGCCAGCCACGACCCCATGTACGGCACGAAGTCCCTCGAGTAGAACGCAGGGAGCACCTCCGCCGCGACCCCGTGGCGGGCGAGAGCCGACCGGGTCGCCGGGCCGATCGCGACCACGCGGAGGTGCCGGCCCGGGACGGCGAGCCGGGGGCCCACCAGGTCGGCCGGGAGGGCCGAGGTGAAGAAGAGCCCATCGAACCGGCCCGCCTCCAGGTCGGCCGCGAAAGTCTCGATCGCGGCCGGCAGGACCTCGGCGTCGAGGGGCGAGACTGTATAACAGTCGTTGCCGAACCGGGCACACCGCCCCCTGTCGTCCCTGTCCTTGCCGGGCAGTCTGGTGATGGCGATCCGCATCCGCCTCTGTCGTCGTCGCCGCCGGACTAAACGCTATCGATCGCCTTTATCGTCCCCGCCTCCGACGGGAGTGTGATGCTCGCGCTCGCGGCCGGGACCATCGTCGGCGTGGTGCTCGGCGCCCTCTCCGGCCTCGCCCCGGGTATCCACGCGAACACGCTCGCGGCGGCCCTGCTCGCTGCCGGCACCGGGTTCTCGGCAGTTCTCGGCGAGGAGGCCCTCGCCGCGGCGATGTTCGCGGCCCTGATCACCCACTCGTTCCTGGACAACATCCCCTCGACCTTCCTGGGCGTCCCCGAGGCCGACACGGTTCTCTCGGTCCTGCCCGCCCATGCCCTCTGCCTCGAGGGGCGGGGCGAGGAGGCCGTCCGCTGCTCGGCGATCGGCTCGGCTCTCGCCATGGTCTTCGGAGTCCCGCTCTCGCTCGTCTGCGTCCTGGTCCTCCCCCCGCTCCAGCCGGTCCTGGACTGGGCGATCGGGATCCTCCTGGTCGCGGTCGCCGCGTACCTGATCCTCTCTTCCGACTCGGTCCCCTGGTCGTGCGGCATCTTCGCAGTGTCGGGCCTGCTCGGCCTCTTCGCGCTCCGGTACGGGTTCCTGGCATGGCACGCGCTCGGGGACGGGGCCGTGCTCATGCCCCTCCTCACGGGCCTTTTCGGGCTGCCCGTGCTCCTCACGGCCGCGCACGGCACGATCCCCGAGCAACGCTTCGACGGGATCTCGGTCCCGGCCCGACTGCTGTCGCGCCACTCCCTCCTCGGCACCCTGGCCGGGCTCTTCGTCGGCTGGCTCCCGGGGCTCTCGAACGCGACCGCGAACAGCCTGATCGACGCCGGTATCGGGTATGACCGCGACCGCCGAGGTTTCATCGTCGCGACCTCCGCCGCGAACACCGCGAATGCCTTCATCGGCCTCGCCGCGTTCTTCGCGATCGGGAGGACGCGGAACGGCGTGCTCGCCGCGATGTCGGGCCTCGACCTCCCGTCCATGCCCACTCTCATGGCCGCCGGACTGGCTGCGGCCGTCGCCGGTTTTCTCCTCACGGTCCGTCTCTCCTCTTCGGCCTCGCTCCTGGCCAGGGTTGACGGGCGGCGGCTCCACGTCGCGGTCGTCGCCCTGATGGTCCTCCTATCGGCGGTCCTCACGGGCCCTTTCGGGCTCCTGGTCCTCGTCCTCGCGACGATGGTGGGGCTCGTCCCGCCGCTCGTGAATGTCCGCCGGGTCCACGCGATGGGTGCGATCATGCTGCCGGTCATGGCCTGGTCGTTCGGGTTCGGCGGGTTCTAGGCGGTGCTTTCATCTACCGTCCGGGCCGATCCGTACGCGTGACCCGGCGGTACTGGTGGGGGGAGATCGGCAAGGACGGTACCTGCACGCCGGCGCCGGTCGACGGGGCGGCCGCGCTCGCCAGGCTCGCCACGCTCGAGACACCGATGGAGTCCTGGGTCCCCGCACCGTGGGAGGCGACCGCCGCCTGCGGCGGGTTCGCGGACCGGGCCGAGTACCTGGCGCGCCTCCACCGCCTGGCGGCGCGGCTCGCGGCGGCGGGGGTGGCCGATGCCCTGCAGCGGCCCGACATCGAGCTCGCCCGGATGGTCCGGGCCCTCGACGGGCTCGACGAGGCGATCAATCTGCTGACCGAGCGGGCGGTCGAGTGGCACGCGACCCGGGACCCGGGCTTCACCAGGAAGTTCTCGTCGATGCCGGCCCGGCGGCTGGTCCCCCTCCTCGCCGTCCGGGCGAAAGGGCCGCTCCGTGCCCTCCTTGCCGAGATCGAGGCGCTCGCCGCTTCCCGGGCAGCACTGGCGAAGGACGTGACCCGGGCCGCGAACCGGGTGCTGCCGAACTGCTCCGCGCTCGTCGGAGGGCTGGTCGCGGCCCGCCTCCTCGCGGCCGCCGGCTCGCTCGACGCCCTCGCCCGACTTCCCGGGTCCGGCATCCAGGTTCTGGGCGCCCGGACCGCGCTCTTCTCGCACATCCGGTCGGGGACGCCGCCCCCGAAGCACGGCCTGGTCTTCCAGCACCGGCGCGTCCACAACGCCCCGCCCGGCAGACGGGGTCGGGTCGCCCGGGTGCTCGCGTCCCGGCTCGCGATCGCGGCCCGGATAGACCGGTTCCGGGGCGAGGCGGATGCCGTGTTCATCGAGGTCGCGAACGCCCGGATCGACGGGGTGCTCGAATGATCTGGCGCGACGGGGTGCTCGTCTCGCCGGGCGCGGGAGGGGTCTACGGCGAACGGATGCGGGGGGGCTTCCGGGTCTGGGACCCCAGGCGGTCCAAGGTGGCGGCGCTCGCATACATCGACCGGGAGTTCGAGATCCCGGAGGGCGCCCGCGTCCTCTATCTCGGCGCCGCCAACGGAACGACCGTCTCGCACGTGGCCGACTACGCGGAGGTCGTGTACGCGGTGGAGTTCGCGCCCCGGCCGATGCAGGACCTCCTCGCGGTCGCATCGCGGCGGACGAACATCGTCCCGATCCTCGCCGACGCCAACCGGCCGGGGAGGTACGCGCACTTGCTCGAGCCGGTCGACCTGATCGTCCAGGACGTGTCCCAGCCCCACCAGGCCGCAATCGCGGTCCGGAACCGGCCGTTCCTCGTGCCCCGCGGGCGGCTCGTGCTGATGCTCAAGGCGCGATCGATCGACCAGGAACGGCCGGTCGACGAGATCGGTGCCGGCGTCACGGCCGAGCTCGGGGCTGGCGGATACGCGGTCGAGTCCATCCGGAGCCTGGTCCCGCACCACCGCGATCACCTGGTGATACTCGCGCGCACCGCCCCGTGACCGGGCTGCCGGCTCCGCCCCCCAGCTTCATCCCGTCGAAGCGCCCACGCATCCCGATGCCCCGGATTCGACCGTTCCGGATCGCTGCCGCGTTCAAGCTCCACGACCCGGACGCCCCTGAGGTCTCGGCCCGCCTCGTCGGCGAGGGCAGTCTCGACGGCCTCCAGGTCTACGTGCGGGGCCCCCTGCAGCCCGCTGATATCCGGGCGCTCGACGCGTACGCGGCGCTCGAGACCGGGCTCGTGGTCCATGCACCCCATCACCAGGACGGCGTGAACCCGGTCGAGCCGACCGCGCCCGGGGACCTCTCCCCGGACGAGGGAAAGGCCCGCCTCGAGGCGGGGATGACCGCGACTCTCGAGGCGGCGGACCGGCTCGAGGCCGAGTGGATCGTCGCCCACACCGGCTGCCTGGTCCGGCGCAATCCCGCGGAGGGGCTGGAGGCGATGTCCGCGTTCCTGGACACCTGGTCGGACCCGCGCCTGATCCTCGAGAACCTGCCCGCGATCGGCCGAGACGTCTCGTTCACCGGGACCTCGGCGGGAGACCTCCTCGCGCTCGGAGGGGGCCGGGTCAGCGGCTTCTGCCTGGACCTCGCCCACCTCTACGTCGCGGCGAACCACTTCGGCTGGGACTACCCGGTGGCCCTCGCCGCGTTCGACCACCTGCCGGTGGTCTACCAGCACCTCTCGAACTCGCCGCGGGGCTCGCCCCGGGACCGGCATACCCCGCTCGACTCGCCCGACGGCGGAGTTCCCTTCGAGCACGCGATCGCCTGGATCGCGGTCCACCCCCAGAACACGACCTGCCTCGAGTACAAGACCGCCGGCGGCGGGGTCTACGATGCCCAGCTTGCCGCCTTCGACGCGCTGTACCGGCGGCATGCGCCCTTGGACGCACGGGCAGCTCTCCGGGATCTCCAGCGCTGCCCCGGGATCGGCCCCTCGATGGCCCGGGACCTTATCGAGCTCGGCATCAGGTCCGTCGACGACCTCAGGGGACGGGACCCGGAGGAACTGTACGCCGGGGCCTGCGAACAACGGGGCGTCGCCGTCGACCGGTGCGTGCTGTACGCGTTCAGGTGCGCGGTGTACTTCTCGGAGACGTCCGATCCCGATCCCGATCTGCTCCGCTGGTGGCGCTGGAAGGACCGGTGACCGGGTCCGCCTTTTATCCGCGGTAAGAGCCCCTGATCCCTGCGGGCCGGCCGGCCTAGTCCGGCGTGGTCGGGAGACCGTATTTTCGGCAGAGCTGCTGCCAGCGGCCGTAGTGGAATGAATCCAGGCTCGGTCCCATTCCGCGCAGCCCGTTCCACTCGGCAGCGTCCTCTGCCTCGGTCACGATCGAGGTGAAGGGAGCTCCCCCGGCGACGGGGATCACCACGGGCATCGAGACCAGCCGGCCGGCCCCCCGGTATTCGCCTCCGGCGTCGGTGATGATGGACGGCGCCGTGCTCTCGATGAACGCGTACCCCGTCCCCCGGTAGTCGTACCCGTCTGGGCAGAGGATCCCGACGGCCATGTGGTTCTCGGCCTCGAATTCGAAGAGGGCAACGCCGAAACCGAGTTCGCGCAATAGCGCCGCGAGCAGCACCGACCTGTCCGAGCAGACCCCCCGACCGAGGTAGAGGGTCTCGTACGGATACCGGACGCCGTAATACGTACCCGCGGCCCGCTCATCGTCGTACTCCAGGTGCTGGACCAGGCTCACCGCGATCCGTCCCCTGTCGTCGGGCTCGTCCGTCATGGAGGCGATCGTGGTGACGATATCTCGAAGGTAGGGACTGGTCGACGGTTCGCCGATGACCCGGCCGTAGCGGGCGGCTTCGTCGTCGCCGACGAACCCGACGATGCGGTCGGGCAAGGCATCGTAGACGCCGCGGTAGAGCACCACGGGGACGGCCCCTGTTCGCCCCCTCACGGTGTAGGTCAGATCCAGGCCCCCGGCCCCTGTCTCGTGGGATGAATGGCCGGGCGGACTCCCGGGGATCACGGTCGGTTCGTGGATCGAGGGATCCGGCCCCAGACCGTACAGCTGCTCTATGAACCCAGGAACGGCCTGGACGGCGGCAAAACCTCCGACGGCCAGCAGAAAGAGCAGGATGAGCACGCGCCCGGGGTTCACGGCCCGGGGAGTCGCCGCCGCGACCGGAGCCCGGGGCGGCGATGCCACTGCCAGTAACCGGAAGCCGCACCAGGGGCACCAGACGCCCTGGACCGTCGTCACGTCCTGGCCGCAGCGGGCGCAGTATCGCCGGGGGCGAATCCTCGCCGCCTCGCGGGCTCCCTCGGCGCAGTACGGGCAGGGGAGCGACCCGTCAGCTCTCGTCGCCCCGCAGTACGGGCAGCGGGCCATCGTTGGGCGATGAGCGCTCCGTGGCAATACGCATTGCGATGCCCGCCCAAAGGGATCTCGAACGACCCGGGCCACACGAGGGGCACGGACCCGCCCCCCGATCGGATGCATCGCCGGCGCGTTCACGACGATCGCGTCCCCGCCCCTGCTGGTCCGCGCGCTCCGGACGGAGTCGACCGGGGACCTCTCGTTCCCGTCATCCGTCTTCTTATTCTCGGGGGTCTCGATCTGGAGCCTCTCCGGCGTCCTAGTCCGGGCCCTGAAGGTCTTCCGCGTGGAGTACGGCTAGAGCCGTCTCCCCGTCGCCTCGAGCGCCTCGGTCACGGTCTCGGCTTTCGGCTTCAGCATAACGACCGGGATATCGACGATCCGCTCGACGATCGAGGCGAGCACGGGTGCGCAGATGATCGCGGCCGCCCCCTCCTTCTCGGCCCGGGAGGCTGCGACGATGCACTCCTCGAGCGAGTTCGCCGCGTACCCCCGGATCGGGTACGTCCGTCCCCGCGCCTCTATCGCGAGTCCGACGACCTCCTCGAGCAGGAACCGGGCGGCGATCACCGCCACGAACCGCCCGGGACGGGGCTCGAGTGCCTCGACGATCTTCCTGACGGTCGAGAGGCGGGGGTCCCGCTCCCCCGACGAGCACTTGTAGAGGGTCGGGAGCGGTATCCCGGTCAGGTCCGAGAGCTCTCGGATGGTCATGTCGCGCCGTGCGAGCTCCTCGGTGAGGGCCGCCTGGAACGTCGTGTCGATCACTCGCCGCAGGAACATGGCGTGTTTCCGTGGGGCGCCGGCCCTCTTGTCCCTTTCCCGGTGACTGTGGGGGGGGTGGCGGCGTCGTGCTTCCGCGCGGCGACGGCCGGGAGGTGCCCGCCGGGCTCGCCGTCACGGGACCCGGGCCAATACTGATAATAACGGCTCACGCCAGAGATCGGTACCCAGCACAGGTGGTGCCGTTATCGGACTCTCTGACCGTTTCCGCCCGAACGTGAAGGAGCTTGCGGCGGTACGGGACCTCCCCACCCTCCTGGCCCTTCTCGGCCGTCGCAACCAGGAGGTTCGCGAGGAGGCCTTCGCCGCCCTCCAGGGGCTCGCATCGGCCGACCCGGACCCTTTCATCGCGCTTCTCTCCACCGGAGGCGACCCCGAGCTCGCGGCCATGTCGGCAGCAGTGCTCGCGACGGTGCCCGGGCTCGATCCCTCCCGGCTCATCGGGGCTCTGGGGGAGCCAGGGTTCGGGGCCTCGCCCCACGCGGTCAGGCTCCTCGCGGAGCAGCGCGAGCGCGGGCTCCCCGACCTGCTCGGTGCCCTCGAGTCGGGCAACGAGCAGAAGAGGGACGGTGCCGTGCTCGCCCTGACCGCGATGGGGGGGGTCGCCTGGCCCTCTCTCTCGTCCCGGCTCAAGAACCCGTCGCACCGGGTCCGGAGGGGGGCCGCGCGGGCCCTCTCGCAGTCGGGCTGGATCCCGGAAGACGACCACGAGGCCTGTGCGCTCCTCGCCGCGCTCGGGGACTGGGGGGCGCTCGCCGGGGAGGGGCCGGTCGGGTTCCAGTCCCTGGTGGATGCGCTCGCGGACGCGCACCCGGGCGATCGCGGCGGGGCTGCCCGGGCCCTGGGGGGGACCGGTCGAACGGACGCCGCGGGCCCCCTGCTCGACCGCCTCTCCCGCGACCCCGAGGAGGAGGTCCGGGGGGCCGCGGCCGACGCGCTGGGCCGTCTCGCCGACCCGCGGGCGGTCCCGCACCTCGTGAGGACCCTTCACGACCCGTCCCCCCGGGTCAGGCAGACCGCCGCCAGGGCGCTGACCGCGCTCGGGTGGCGCCCGTCCACGGAGGAGGAGACCGTCGCCCACCTGGTCGCTTCAGGGGATTGGGCCGCCCTCGCCCGGCTCGGCGGCGTCGCGGTGCCGGGGCTGGTCGCGGTCATCGGCGACGACTCGTTCGCGGTCCGTCGCGGAGCATCCCGGGCGCTTCTCGAGATCGGCCAGGCCGCCCGGGCGCCCCTCGAGGAGGCCCGGAGGGACCCGAACCCCGCGGTCCAGGAAGAAGCCGCCGCGATCCTCGCCCGCCTTCCCGCCGGGCAGGACGGGGCGGCACCGGAGCCCGGGACGATCCCCCCGCCACCGCTCGCCGCGCTGGTCGGGGCCCTCTATGCGGGCGATGCCGGGGAGCGCGTGGCCGCTGCCGGGGCGCTGGCCTCGATGCCGCCCGACCGCGCGGTGCCGGCTCTCGCCGGCGCACTCCTCGACCCGGATCCGGACCTGCGACGGGCGGCGGTCGCCTCGCTGGGCGAGCTCGCCACGCCGGGAGCGATGCCGCTCGTGGTCGATCGCCTCGCCGACCCCGACGCGGGCGTGCGCGGCGCGGCCCTCGAGGCCCTGTCGGCAGCGGGGCCGCGGGCCGTGCCGGCGCTGGTCGCCGCGCTCGGCAAGCCCGAACGCGAGGTCCGGCTGGCTTCCGCCGGCCTCCTCGTTCGTTCCGCCCGGCAGGGTCATCAGGCAGGTGACCCCGTGGCGCTCTCGCTCGCCCTCGAGGACTGGCACGGGCTCGCCCGCTTCGGGGAGGACGCGATCGAGCCCCTAACCGGCCTCCTGGCGCACCCCGACCCCGACCTGCGGCTCGGGGCGGTGGTCGCGCTGGGCGGGATCGGAGGGGCCCGGGCAGAGGACCTGATCCGCCTGGCCCTCGCCGACCCGTCCCCCGCCGTCAGGAACCGGGCGGCGTCGCTCTTCCACCTCGATCGCCCCGGGCTCCGCGACTGAATCAGGCGATCTAGCCCGACGGCCCGGTCGACTCCTCTCCCGGGTCGGGCCGGGCGAGATCCCGGACGAGACCGACCAGCCTCCTGCCGAGCGGAGTTTCCTGGTAGACGATCCAGTTGGCCTGCCGTTCCCCCCGGATCAGGCCTGCCGACTGCAGCACCGAGAGGTGGTAGGAGAGCTTCGAGTCGGGCACCCGGAGCACGTCCTTGATCACGGAGACGCACAGCGGCTGGGTCGCGAGCAGGTGCAGGATGGAGAGCCTGATGGGGTCCGAGAGCGTATGGAAGCGGCGGCTCTCGGCCTGGAGCCGTTCCTCGCCGGGGATTAGCCGTGCGAGCGCCTCCAACCCGCCCTGCTCCTCTATCGACTGCCTCACCTCTTCGGGGACTGGAACGATGGTCTCACCCCTCTGCGCGGTACTGGCGCACGCGTCACCTATTTCCAACTGAGTATATATACCTGCCGCCATGGAACGCCGCTGTAGAGTCTCGAATTCATTTCACTCACACAACCACCTCTGTGCGTACCCGAAGATCCGTTCCGGTGGCAATCGTTCAAGGAAGACCGTTTCGGGCACCTCATAGTCCAAACTGGCATGTGGTTTGATTCTGTTCTGCCAGTCGACGACATCGTCCATGGAAAAGCCTGCCGCGATCAACCGGTCGATCTCCCTGAAAAAGCGTTCGATCTTCCCGTTCGTCTGCGGATGGTTCCGTCTGGCGACGATATGCCGAATGGAATCGTGTTCCAGGAACCGTCCGAAGGCATGATGCGGGGTAGTCGTCTTCTGGTTCGAGACGAATTGAGAACCGTGATCCGTCAGGATCTCGGTCGGTACCCCGTATCGCGCGAACCCGGTCTCGAGAACCATGATCGTCGCCTCGGTCGTCGCGTTCGGGAAGAGCCCCCGGCAGGTGATGAATCGGGAGGCATCGTCGAGGAACGCGATCAGCCACTGCGTCCGGCCGTCGATGGTCACCTGCTTCCAGTCGCCCTGCCAGAGCGTCATCGCATGCTTCCGCTCGAACCGGACCCATTTCGGTCGTGACGGTTTTCGTTTCTGAGCCGTCATGAGCCCTCGTTCACGCAGAATGCGATAAACCATCGTGTGCGGGATAACACGACCGGTCCCGGTGACGATATGCCGGGAGAGGGCACGGGGTCCAAGCTGGGAGATCCGACTAGAGACCAGGACCAGGAAGACCGTGTCCCACGGCGGTGGCCGTGGTTGCCGCCAGGGACGCTGGAGAACCAGCGGGCGTCCGTGGGTCCCGGTGTAGCGAAGGATCTGAAAGACCCGTTCGCTGCTGACGTGGTAGCGTGCGGCGATGGACGGGACATCCTCGCCACGATGATAGGAGGAGACAATCTCCCCGGGTTCATCGGCCGCTAACTTCTGCATACACCCGGTCTCATCGGGTGTCAAGTAATTATGGGATCCTACAGCCATGGAACGCCGCCGCAGCCCCTCGAGCCCGGGAAGACGGTCTCTACCGGCGAAGGAGGCGGCGCGGCTCCCCCGCGGTTCGCGCCCCGGGTCCGCCCCGTCCCGCCCATACGTCTATCTCCGGTGCACTCCCACGTTCACCGACCCATGACGACCACGAACCCGCTCCGGCGGGGAGACCCCACCGTCTTCGAGGTCCCAGGGGCCTGCGGCGAGCCGGTCCGCTGTGGTAACCGGACGGTGGTCCGCTACGAGGCCGAGCTCTGGACCGCTCGGCAGAGGCAGGCCGTCACTCTCCACGAGCTCTCGTACCGGGCCTGCTTCAAGCCCCAGCTCCCGCGGTTCTTCATCGAGCGGCTGACGGTGCCCGGCGACCTCGTCTACGACCCGTTCTCGGGCCGGGGGACGACCGCCGTCGAGGCGGCTCTGCTCGACCGCAGGGTGGCCGCCAACGACGTCAACCCGCTCTCGGCCCTGCTCGCGGCTCCGAGGCTCGAACCGCCCTCCGGCCCGGAGTCGGTCTCCGCCCGGCTCGCCGAGTACCCGGCAGTCCCCGGGGCCCGGGCCGACCTCGACCTCTCCATGTTCTACCACCCCTCGACCGAGGCCGCCCTCGTGTCGCTCCGGCGCGAGCTCCTCGGGCGGGCCGCCGATGGCCGGGAGGACCCCCTGGACCGGTGGATCCGGATGGTCGCGACGAACCGGCTCACCGGTCACTCGCCGGGCTTCTTCTCGGTCTACACTCTGCCGCCGAACCAGGCGACCTCCCCCGAGAGCCAGCGCCGGATCAACGCCCACCGCCGGCTCGTGCCCCCGCCGCGCGACGTGGCCGCGCTGATCGTCCGGAAGACCGGGCAGCTCCTCCGGGATCTCGACCCGGAGGCCCGGAGCCGCCTCGCCCGCCGGGCGCGGGACGCCGTCTTCATCACCGGCGACGCGGGGAAGACCCCCACCCTCGCGTCCGGTTCCGTGCGGTTGACCGTGACTTCCCCGCCGTTCCTGGACCAGGTAGCGTACGCGAAAGACAACTGGCTCCGGTGCTGGTTCAACGACCTCGATACGGAGGCGGTCGCCGCCGGGATCACGATGGCCCGGACGATCCCCGCCTGGACGGCCGTGATGGCCGACGTCTTCGCCGAGCTGTACCGGGTCACGGCCCCCGGGGGCCACGTCGCGTTCGAGGTGGGCGAGGTCAGGCGGGGGACGGTCCCGCTCGACGAGTACGTCGTTCCGATCGGCGAGGAGGCCGGGTTCACCTGCCGCTCCATCCTCGTGAACGTGTCCCGCTTCACCAAGACCTCGCACATCTGGGGGGTCGAGAACCACGCCGCCGGGACGAACACGAACCGCATCGTGCTCTTCCGGAAGGAGTGACCGTGGACACTGTCTGCTCGGTCGATCTCGGCGGCACCTGGACCCGGGTGGCCTTGGTTGGGGCGGGCGGGCGGATCCTCGCCCGCGAAACCTTCGCTACCCGGTCCCGGGCCGCCTCGCCGGCCGCGCTGACAGACGCGATCGCGGGCGCCGTCCGCCGGCTCGCAGGGGGCTCCCCCGGGGCGATCGGGGTCTCGGTCGCCGGCCCGGTGGACATCGCGACCGGTGCGATCGTCTCGCCGCCGAACCTCCCCTTCGACCGTGTCGAGGTGACGGCTCCGCTCGGCGGAGCGTTCGGCGTCCCAGTCGCGCTCTCCAACGACGCGAGGGCCGGCGCGCTCGGGGAGCACGCGCACGGGGCGGGGCGTGGATGCGACGACCTGGTCTACGTCACGATCTCGACCGGGATCGGAGGCGGCGTGATCAGCGGGGGGCGGCTGCTCGCGGGCCGGGGCGGGAACGCCGGGGAGATCGGCCACATGACGGTCGAGACCCGGCACGGCCTCTTCTGCGGCTGCGGCCACCCGAACCACTGGGAGGGGTACTGCTCCGGCAGGAACATGCCGCACTATTACGCAGTCGAGCGGCGCCCGGGCGATCCGCCGTACCGGACCACGCAGGAGATATTCGTCGGCGCCCGCGCGGGCGAATCGGGGGCCCGACGCTTCCTCGGGCTGGTCGCGGTCCTGAACGGTCGCGCCCTTTCCGGCCTCACGGTCGCGTACGACCCCGAGAGGATCGTCCTGGACGGCGGCGTGGTACGGGCCCAGGAGGACCTGCTCGTCGGCCCGGCGGTCGCGCGGATGGAGGAGTACCTGCCGAGACCCGCCGTCCTGGTGAGCCCGCTCGGGGGCGACGCCCCCCTGCTCGGCGCGGCCCTCCTCGCCTTCCGGGCGTAGCGCCCTTCCCGGGGCTGCAGGGGGCACCCTCCCCGTCCCAGCTCCCCGCGAGGCTTATCCGTGTGCCCGCGCCACGTACCCGCGATGACGTCCCCCCTCTCCCGCGCTGTCGTCCGGGCGGTCGACCCCGGGCTCCTCGCGCTCTACCGCGACCTCCACGCGCACCCCGAGCTCTCGGGCAGGGAGGGCGGCACCGCGTCCTGTCTCGCGGAAGCGCTCGCGGCGGCGGGGTGTGCAGTCCACCGGGGGATCGGGGGACACGGGCTCGCGGGCGTGCTCGAGAACGCCGGGGGCCCGACCCTGCTCGTCCGCGCCGACATGGACGCCCTCCCGATCCTCGAGGAGACCGGGCTCCCCTACGCGAGCCACGCGACCGGGATCGACCCTTCCGGGAACGAGGTGCCGGTCATGCACGCCTGCGGCCACGACCTGCACATGGCCGCCCTGGTCGGGCTCGCGAGGACCATGCGGTCCCTCCGCGACAGGTGGCGGGGCCGGATCGTCCTGGTCGGCCAGCCCTCGGAGGAGCGGGTCTCGGGGGCGGCGGCGATGGTCCGGGACGGGCTCTACGACCGCGTCGGCCGGCCGGACTGGGCGATGGCGTTCCACGTCGCCCCCGAGCATCCGGAGGGCCGTGTCCTCTTCACGGAGGGGGTCGCGTCGGCCGGGGCCGAGTCGGTCGACGTGGTGGTCCGGGGAGTCGGCGGCCACGCCGCCCATCCCGACCAGACGTGCGACCCCGTGCTGCTCGCGGCCCAGACCGTGGTCGCCCTCCAGGGGCTCGTCAGCCGCGAGCTCGACCCGCAGGAGTTCGGGGTCCTCACCGTCGCCTCGGTCCACGGCGGGACCAAGCACAACGCGATCCCGGACGAGGTCCGGCTGGGGATCAACATCCGGTTCTTCGACGACGCGGTCCGGGACCGGCTCCTCTCCGGTATCGGGCGGGTCGCGGTCGGCCAGGCCCGCTCTGCAGGAGTCCCGCCCGACCTGGACCCGGTGGTCTCCCTGATCGACGAGTCCGCCCTCCCGCTCAGGAACGACCCGGGCCTGGTGTGCCGGGTCCGGGAGGCGGTCCTGGCGGTCCTCGGGCACGACCGCGTCGGCGGGCTCGGTCCCTCGTCGGGCTCCGAGGACTTCGGGGCCTTCGCCGAGGTCGACCCGCCGGTCCCGCTCTGCTACTTCAGGGTCGGGACCGGGAGCGGACGGCTCCACTCTCCGACCTTCGCCCCCGATCCCGGCTCGGTCCTCACCGCGGCGGTGACCGCGCTCGGGGCCGCTGCCCTGGACCTGCTCCGGCCCCCGGACTAGTTCCCGGGGCGGCGCGCCGCGAGATGGGCGGCCGCGGCCGCCGTCGTCTCGCGCCCCTGCGGGGTCCGCTTCAGGAAGCCAACCCGGATCAGGTAAGGCTCGTAGACCTCTTCGATCGTCCTGACCTCCTCGCCGACCGCGATCGCGATCGTCCTGACTCCGACCGGCCCCCCCCCGAAGTCGCCCGCGATCGCGGAGAGGATCCGGCGGTCCAGGTCGTCGAGCCCGAGCCGGTCGATCCCGAGCAGGGAGAGGGCGTGGTCCGCGATCTCCTGCGTCACCGTGCCGTCGCCCCGGACGAGCGCGTAATCCCGGACCCGGCGGAGGAGGCGGTTGGCGACCCGCGGGGTGCCGCGCGAGCGGCGGGCGACCTCGATTGCTCCCTCCCGCGTGATCGGGATGCGCATGATCCCGGCTGAGCGCTCGACGATCGCGACCAGGTCTTCCTCGTCGTAGAGGTTCAGCCGGCAGACGAGCCCGAACCGGTCGCGGAACGGCGCACCCAGGTTCCCGACCTTGGTGGTGGCGCCGATCAGCGTGAACCGTTCGAGGGCGAGCGGGATCGACCGGGCCGAAGGCCCCTCGCCGATCATCACGTCGATGAAGAAGTCCTCCATCGCGGAGTAGAGCACCTCCTCGACGACCGGCGAGACGCGGTGGACCTCGTCGATGAAGAGGACGTCCCCCTCGTCGAGGGCCGTCAGAAGCGCGGCCAGGTCCCCCGGTTTCTCGAGCACCGGGCCGGTCGTGGTCCGGATCGCGGCGCCCATCTCCTTCGCGATGATGTGGGCGAGCGTGGTCTTGCCGAGCCCCGGCGGCCCCGAGAAGAGGACGTGGTCGAGCGGCTCGCCCCGGACCTTCGTGGCCTCGATCGCGATCCCGAGGGCCTCGCGGACCTCGCGCTGGCCAATGAACGATCGGAGTGAGGTGGGCCGGATCGCCGCCTCCTCGGGCTCGTCGGTGATCTGCCCCGGGGAGACCTCGCGTTCGCGCCGCATCGACTCAGTCCCTCCTGAGGCGCGCTAGCGCCCCGCGGATCAGGCCCTGGAGGTCGGCTCCGGGGTGGTCGACAAGCGCGGCCTCGACGGCGTCACCTGCCGCGCGCGACGAGAAACCGAGCGCGACGAGCGCGGCCATCGCGTCCGACGCGGGGTCAGGCCCGCTGATGGGGGGCTGGACGCCGCTCCCGGCCCCGATCTCCCGGAACCGGTCCCGGAGCTCCAGGATCAGCCGTTTCGCCGATTTCGTCCCGATCCCCGGGACCCGGATCAGGACCTCCTCGTCACCGTCCCTGACCGCCAGGATCAGGTCGTCGACCGTGACCTCGGAGAGGATCTTGATCGCGAGCGCCGGCCCCACCTTGGTGACCCCGATCAGCGCCCTGAAGGCCTCGAGGTCGCGCGGATCGAGGAAACCGTAGAGGGAGAGGGCGTCTTCGCGGATTGCCAGGTGGGTGTGGAGCCGGACCCGTCCACCGGCCCGGCTCAGGGTCCGGGCAGTCGCGGCGTGGACGAAGACCCGGAACCCGACGCCGCCGACGTCGATCACGGCCGACCGCTCGTCCACCCCGTCGACCGTTCCCTCGAGATACGCGAACATGCTCCCCTCCTGGTAGATATGGGGCGCCGAGGGGTGTTAATGGCTCGGAACGGGCTGCAGCAAACCGGGAGGCGACGGGAGGGTCACCGCGTCCGGTGAACATGGCAGACCGCGCAGGCGAGGGCGTCGGCCGCGTCGTCCGGGCGGGGCATCACGTCGAGCGCGAGGATCCGCCGGACCATCTCCTGGACCTGTCTCTTATCGGCCCTGCCCGACCCAGTGACCGCCTGCTTGATCTGGTTCGGCGCGTACTCGGCGACGGGGATCTCGCGCTCCGCCGCTGCCAGCCGAATCACCCCACGGACCTCGGCCACCTGCATCGCGGTCGTCACGTTCTTCGAGAAGTAGAGGGTCTCGAGCGCCATCCCGTCGGGGGACCACTCGTCGAGGAGGCGGTTCAACCCCCGCGAGACCTCGAGGATGCGGGCAGGGATCGGGGACTCCTTCGCCGTCTCGATGCAGCCCCAGCCCCTCGAGACGACGAGGTGCGCCTCTCCCTCGACCACGCCCCACCCGACCCGTCCGTACCCCGGGTCGACGCCGATAACGAGCATGCGATGCAAGGGGTTCGCGAGCCGGTGGTAAAAGGGTGCGTGTCCGGGGCACCGGACTCAGTGCGGCCCTCGCGGCGGTTTCAGGCCGGAACGAGCCGGGCCATGTCCTCCTCGACCGTGGTGTTCGGGGTGATGTTGAAGTTCTCGACGAGCACCTTGAGGACGTTCGGCGAGACGAAGGCAGGCAGCTTCGGGCCGAGCGTGATGTTCCTGATCCCCAGGCTCAGGAGCGCCAGAAGGACCAGCACCGCCTTCTGCTCGTACCAGGCGATGTTGAACGAGAGCGGCAGGTCGTTGACCCCCACGCCAAACGCGTCCGCGAGGGCCTGAGCGATGACGACGAGCGAGTAGCAGTCGTTGCACTGGCCCGCGTCGACCACGCGCGGGATACCGCCGATATCGCCCAGGTCCAGGGCGTTGTAGCGGTACTTCGCGCAGCCCGCGGTCAGGATGACCGTGCTCTGCGGCAAGGCCTTGGCGAACTCGGTGTAGTACTCCCGCTCGCGGTGCCGGCCGTCGCAGCCGGCCATGACCACGAACCGCGTGATGTCGCCATTCTTGACGGCCTCGACGATCGTCCCGGCGAGCTCGAGGACGGCCTTATGGGCGCAGCCCGTGATGAGGTCGCGCCCGGTTCCCGGGAGCGGCTCCGGCGGCGGCGAGGCCTTCGCGTGCCGGATCAGGGCCGAGAAGTCCTTGGTCCCGTCCGGGCCCGCGTCGATGTGCGTTGTCCCGGGCCAGCCGACCGGGCCCGTGGTATAGATCCGGCCGACGTACGACTCCTTCGGCGGGATGATGCAGTTTGTCGTGAACAGGATCGGGCCGTTGAACAGCTCGAACTCCTCGCGCTGCTTCTGCCAGGCCGTGCCGTACTGGCCGACCAGGTGCGGGAACGCCTTCAGCTTCGGGTAGGCGTGCGCGGGCAGCATCTCCCCGTGGGTGTAGATGTCGATCCCCGCGTCCTTCGACTGCTCGAGGAGCTGGTACAGGTCCTTGAGGTCGTGGCCCGTGACCACGATCCCGGGCCGGTTCCCGGCCGTCGTCTTCACCGGCGTGATCACGGGGTCGCCGTAGGTCGAGGTGTTCGCGCGGTCGAGAAGCGCCATGGTCGCCACGCCCATCCGGCCGCACTCGAGGTCGAGCGCGATCATCTCGTCGACGGGAAGGTCGCGCAGGGTCGAGGCCAGGCCCCTCTCGATGAACTCCTCGATCGCGTCGTCCGCGAACCCGAGCACGGCGGCGTGGTGGTAGTACGCAGCCATCCCCTTGAGGCCGTAGATCAGCATCCAGCGGAGCGATCGGACGTCCTCGTCCCCTGTGGCGAGCACGCCCGCCTCCGCCACCTTCGCGTCGACGTCGGCGTCGGAGGCCGGCGTCCAGGTGGCCGCGTCCGGCGCGCCCGGGCCGGCCGGCGGCAGAGCGTCGCGGAGCGCCACGGCCCGCCGGATCTCGTCGCGGAAGACCTCCGGGTCGAAGTTGACGTTCGTGATGGTCATGAAGAGCGCGTCGATCAGAATGTGCCTCGCCTCGTCGCTCCCGGCCCCGCCGGCCTCGCGGGCGGCAAGGTCGCGGTGCGCGATCCCCCGGGCGACGTAGAGCAGGACATCCTGGAGCCCGGCCAGGACCTCGTCCTTGCCGCAGACGCCCCGGGTGGTGCAACCCGTGCCCCGGACCGTCTCCTCGCACTGGTAACAGAACATGTTTCGATAACCCCATGTATACTTTTTAGACGAGGTTTCTCTATGATACCAAGGCATATATAGACGGGGGTTTCAACAGGGTAACCATGCAGGAGGAGTGCACGGTCAGCCAGACGGTCCGGTACCTCGCGAAGAAGTGGACCCTGCTGATCATCCTGGAGCTCTACAAGGGCCAGGGGTACACCCGCCGCTTCTCGGAGCTGAAGACGGCCCTCGGCGGGATCACGCAGAAGGTTCTCGCCGAGCGGTTGCGCGAGCTGGAGGCAGAGGGGATCGTGACGCGGCGCGTCGACGCCTCGTCGTTCCCCCTGAAAACCGAATATACGCTGACCGAGAGCGGGCTGGAGATCGTGGACGTCATCCGCGGGATCAAGGCCTGGGCCCTGAAGTGGAAGGTCGAGAACCTCGCCTGCGGGGCCCGGGACTGCAGCGTCTGCGGGCTCTGAAGGGAGTGCCCTGGACGCGGGTCTCCTTCAGTCGATACACGCCGGGTGGAGCGACCCCGGCGACGTCCTCGAACAGGTTAGAACAGTTGCCGACCCGGCTCGTGAGGTATCCGGCACTCTCCGTCCCGGCGGCGGCGTCGACAGGACTGTTCTCTTCCCTCTCCACGACGCGTCGGGACCGTCGCCGCAGCCCGATCCCCTCGTGTCCCGTGGACTTGGTGCCAGTGAACGACGCGGATTCTTGCGCCCCCGCGGAACCGTGCATCGTAGAGACGGACGCCCGCGACATCACGCGCCTCGCCGCGGGACTCCGGTCTCCACGGTCCCGCGGCCTATGCCCGCAAGGTCCGCTCCCGCTTCTCGAACGGCGGGATCCGCCTGTACTCCCGTAAAAACGCCTCCCGGTACGCCCGCTCCCTCTTCGAGGGGACGTAGTTGAACCGCCTGACCCGTTTCAGGATCTCGTCCACGATCTCCTCCTCGCTGGAGAGGTTCATGTTCGCCACGTCGAGGAGGATCCAGTCGAGACGGTCGATGCCCGTCTCCTTGCCGTCGATCGGGATCCGTTTGATCTTGATCCGTTCGGGCACGATACCGCCGCAGACCGTGCAGTAGATCCCCTCCTGGTCGTCGCCGGACATTCCTATCCCCGGATCATGGTTAGGCTCATCTTGAACCGGGTGATCGCGGAGAGGGCGTGCGGAACGTTGGCGGGGAAGACGATCGTCTCCCCCTCCTTCATCTGGTACGTCTCCCCCGCCACCCAGACCTCGCACTCGCCCTCGAGGATGGTGACCGTCGCGTCGTACGGGGCCGTGTGCTCGGAGAGCCCTTCGTCCTCGTCGAACGAGAAGAGGGTGATGCTCCCCGCCTTCCGGTTGATGACCATCCGGCTCGAGATCGTCCCCTCCTGGTAGGTCACGAGGTCCCTGAGCACCAGCACCTTCCCCTTCAGCTCGTCCCGCCGGGAACCGTCACCGGGCGCCCCCTCCGCCATCTCGGGTTTCCATTCCATACCGGACCACCGTCGCCGCCCGCCGACGTGCGGGCCTGCGAGTACAGTATGCTCGGGTATCAGATGTTCAATCTTGTTGTCGTGCCACGAAGGTGCGGACCCGAACGCCTATCTTCCCGCCCGGCATACCTCTCCGCCAGGTGAACCAGGGATGAAGATCACCAGAGTCTCCGACGTCGAGTCGGGCCCGAATCCGCACCGAGTCGACGCCCGAAAGGTCTACGACTCCCCGAACGCGACCGCCGTGGTCATCTCTCTCCAGCCCGGAGAGGCACTCAAGAGACACATCACGCCGGTCGACGTCTTCTTCTACGTCCTCGAGGGCGAGGGCGTCGTCGAGATCGGCGACGAGCAGGAGACCGTCGGCCCGGACAGGATCGTCGAGAGCCCGGCCCGGATACCGCACCGGTGGATGAACGAGGGCGACTCGGTCTTCCGAGTGCTGGTGGTCAAGGTGCCCCGGCCGACCACGGAGACCAAGCTGCTCTGAGCGGCGGACGCGGCGCCCCCCCTCGTGGGACACGAGGAGGAGGCCAGAGCCCCGTTCCCTGTCTCCTCCCTCTCCAGCGCGACCCATTCTCGAGGACAGCCGGCCATGTCTCGCCGTGCGCACGGGGGCTGTTCCGCCGCGCCCGCGAGGGGCGAGGCGGAGTAAAAGAGGACCGTCAGGGGGGTCAGAGTTCGATCTGCGCGAGGGCGTCGGTGACGGCCCGGCGGAAGAGTGCGGGGTCGATCCGGTACTCCTCCGCCGCCCGCTTCGAGTCCTCCGTCGTCCCGAACGCATCGATCCGGTCCAGGGTCACGCGGGACGCGTCCAGGATCCAGAGGTCCCGTGTCTCGCGGTCCACCACGGTCACCGACTCCGCCCGGAGCGAGACGTAGACCCCACCGCCGTCCGGCGCCTCGAAGACGTTCGGCTTGCCGACGACGGCGACGAAGGCGGGCGGCTCGATCCGCGCGATCTGCTGCATCGCCTCGGGCTGGTAGTTCCCGGCGCTGATGAAGGTCGTGCCGGTCGGGTCGACGACACGCACCCGGTAGAAGGAGTGCTGCTCGCCCTGCTTCTGCTTCTCGGTCATCGTTCCGACGACAAAGACCCGGTTGGCCCGCTGACCGGTCGGGAGCATCACGTAGGTCGGGCTCTTCTCTTCGGTCCCGTCGCGGAACTGGTGCCGGGCCTCCCGGAGCTCGACCGCGAAGACCCGCCGCGCGGGCTCGCGCTCGAACCGGGCCTCGCGCCTTCCTCCCGGGGGCACCTGGTTCCCGGGCTTCATCACGCCCCACCCCCCGCGCGGTCCATGAGTGCGGCGAGCGCCGCGGAGTCGAACCGGTGCCAGTCGGCCTCGGTGATCAGGACGGTCGTGTCCATCTCCCGCCCGCGGCAGTCGAGGTACCGGCCCATAACCGCCGCCTGGACTCGGAGGAAGACCTCGTCCATCCCGAGCGGGCTGTTCTCGGCGATCTCGATCGCCTCGTCGAGGGTTATCCCGGCGGTCTTCTCGGTCGTCTCGCGCTGCATCAGGACGTTCTTCGTCGCGGTGCCGTCGTCGAGCACGGCCTTGATCCTGAGGTCGTACCGGAACTCGGGCTGGATCTCGTGGATCGGGCAGTAGTTCTGCCTGGAGAGGACTCGGTTGCAACCCTCGACCGGGCAGCGCTTCACGAGCCCCGAACCCTGGCCGACGTGGACGATCGCACCCCGGAACTCCTGGCCCCCGGCCCCGACCTCGAGCTCGGCCCCTTCGTCCGGGACCACGGTCCCCGAGTTGAGCACGAGCGAGAGCCGGCCGTTGTACTCGTCCACGGTCGCGTAGTAGATATCATAGACGGTCTCGGGCGCGAGCGGCTCCCACCCCTCCTCTTTCCAGATGGTGAACTTGATCGTCCCGGAGGGGTCCCCGACGATTCCGGTCTGGAGGATCCGCTCGGAACGAGCCTCCCACTCCTGTACCATCCTGACCCTGACGGACGCCACGCCGGGCTTCAGCCCTTCGACGGTCGTCACGGACGGGAGCAGGGGCTGGTCGGTCTCGATCGGCGTCACGGTCGTGCCGGAGTGGATCTTCAGGTTGACGGCCCTGCGGAACTCGTCGACCACCCCCGACTCGACGCGGTACCACCGGCCCTGCTCGAGGGTCGGCGCCCCGGCTTTCGCCCAGACCACGAACCGGACCGCTCCCGATGCGTCGGCGATGATCCCGGTCTGGGCGATCGACGGGCTGTTCGGCACCGAGAGCCCCACGACCTTGCCCTCGATCGTGACCCACTCCTCGGGGACGAGCTCGGCGATCGCGCGGCGGTCGGTCTCGACCGCGCCGGCGAGCCCCTGCACGTGGTACTCCCGCCCGAGTTCGCTGATGACGGTCCGCTCGGCCTCGGCCGGCTGGACCCCGAACTCGTCGACGAGCAGGCGGAGCTTCGCCTCGATCTGTTTCTGGTCGACGTCCTTTCCCTTCGAGTGGATCTTCTGGGAGATTCTCTCTGCGATTATGGACAGGTCCATACCTACATCTCCGGTACCCGGTTCGCGACGCAGTCGTATATACACCCCTCACTGCGGGGTGAAAGTGTTACGAGCGCAACCATGATAACCGGGTCCGGAGAAGAATAAGATACATGGTGCTAACGGGAGACAGCACGATCTACGAACTGCTCCAGCAGAAGCCCGATGCCGCCCAGGTCCTGTTCAAGTTCGGGATGGGCTGCGTGGGATGCGCGATTGCGAAGGGCGAGACGCTCCGGGAGGCGGCGGCGGCCCACGGCGTCCCCCTCGCCGAGATGCTCTCGGCCCTCGAGATCTCCGAGGCCTAGGCGTCCGCCCCCCGGCGGCGCGCCACTCTTTTCAGCTCCGGTAACGAGGCCATCGGGTTTTCGAGCAGGTGGTCTGCCACGGCCGGCCGGTGAAGGAGCGTGCAGGAGCTGCAGTTCCAGATCATCCCGATCGTCGTGGAGGGGACCATCTCGCCCAGGGACTCGTCTCCGCAGGGATAGAGCGGGCAGTAGCAGAATTCGCACCGCTGCCCATCCATCCGGTGACAGGGATAGTACGGGCAGCCCTCCGACGACCAGGCGACCCAGTGCCCGCCGCCGAAGCGACTGTAGATCAGGAACGCGGGCCCGTCCACGGCTGCGCCCCGGCGCGAGAGCGCCTCCAGGACGGCCGCCGACGCCGCCGCCCGGAGCGGCCCGAGCCCGACCTCGCCGTCCACGCCGTCGGACGTGATCAGCAGCCCTGCCGGGCGCACGGGGCAGGCTGCGGTGACGGCTTCGATCAGCGCTCCGGTGTCGGCGGAATCGATGCGGGAGCGTGTCCAGGCGATCAGCGCCACCTCTTCGCCGTCCGCGAGGGCAAAGGCTGTGGCAGAGTCGTACTGGGCGACGACGGTTCCCCGCACGTCACTCTCTGTCACGAGCCCGCAGGTGGCGGAGGGCGCGAGCCCGTTTCTCATGGCCGCGAGCGGCACCGCCGGCATGGTGGGGCAGGAAGCGGAGGGGGGCGTCATCAGGACCGAGGTGCAGCCCCGCCCGCCGGGAGGAAGGCCCGTGCCGGCCGCGAAGGCGATCCCGCGGACGAGGACGGCCCCCTTTCGTACGTAGTACCTCACGCTACGATGCTCCCCGGGCGCGATCCACCTTCATCCGACGCCTTTTCAGTCCGATAGTCCCCGTTCACCCCGACATTCCGCCCCGGTCGTAAGGGATCAGTTTCACCGCTCGCCCGAAAAAAGGATTGTCTCTGCACGTCGTCCTCCCCCGGGGCGCCGCCCTTCGCGGTGTTGGGGATCGATCGGGGAGGCAGCGTCGGGCAGAAGGACTGCCCGAGTGTGCCCGGTGCAGTAACCGGACCTCGAGAACTGCGGGTGTCCGATACGGTCCCCCGTGACGGGTGACGCCCGGAATAATGGACCGAGGGCCGTTTACAGGGGGGGCCGGGAGAACCGGGGATTCCCGTTCACATCGTCAGCCGACCGTGTACCGGACCCGGTCCTTGAGCTCCTGCTGCTTGCCGGCGTTCCAGCCGGAGACGTCCTGAAGGTAGCCGGTGACGCGCGAGATCTGGACTACGTCGTGGCTCCCGCACTCCGGGCAGACGGCGGCCCCGCAGAGCGGGCAGTACTCGATCCCGGTTATGATCTCGTGCGCGCAGTGGCAGTGGTCGAGCGGGCACATGACCTGGAGATGCGTCTCGCCGCAGTTCGGGCAGGGGGATTCGTCGACGACCAGGTGGCAGGTGTGGCACTTGTACCGGCGTTCCTCGACCGGGACGTCGTCGAGTCGTCGGTACTTCCGGGCGATCGCCTCCTGTTCTGGGGTCCACTCCATGCCTAGAAGGTGGGACAGGCCGCATCTAAAGGTGTCGGTCCCGCCGGGCTTTTCCGGAGGTCGGGTCGTGGCCTCAGCGACTCACAGGGCTCATCGCCGTTCAGGACGAGTGTTCATCATCGGCCAGGACTACGGGTCCCTCCGCGACCTGAGAGCCTCGGCGAACCCGGCGGCGACCGTGACCGGGTCGCGGGCTTCGTAGATCGTCCTGCCCACGATCACGCCGTCGACGAGCGGCGCGACCCTCCCGAGGTCCCCGCCCTGGGTGCCGATGCCGGGCGAGAGGATCTTGCGCTGCCGAACGATCGGGCGGAGCGCCCGGATCCGCTCGGGGCGGGTTCCCGGGGCGATGATCCCGTCGGCCCGGCAGTCGACCGCGAGCTCCGCCAGCCGCTCCGCGACCCCGCGCGAGAAGAACTGGGTCGCACCCGGGTGGCTCATCTCGGTCACGACGTAGCACTCCCCGCCGTAGGCCCGGGCGGTATCGACGCAGGCCTCGATCGCATCCCGCCCGACGAACCCGTGACAGATGATCGAGTCGAACCCGTGGGTGAAGACCGCCTCCGCGATCAGCCGGTTCGTGTTCGGGATGTCGGCGACCTTGAGGTCCGCTATCATGGGGAGGCCGAGCGCCGCGAGTTCCTCGACGATCCCGAGCCCGGCCCTGAGGATCAGCGGGTACCCGATCTTGATCCGGTCGAGGAAGGGGGCGCAGGTCTCCGCGACCTCGAGAGCCGCGAGGGGGTCGACCACATCGAGGGCGAGGATCAGCTCAGCCATGCCGCCCCTCCATCCGCTCGAGCACGGCCGCAGCCATAAGCGGAAGAGTGATGGTCGCATCCCCGTAGACGGTCACGGCGCGGGCCCCCTCGGCGAGCTTGCCCCACGAACGGGCCTCGTCGAGGGTCGCTCCGGAGAGGCCGCCGAGGTCGGGGCGGTCCCCGGTCAGCTGGATGGCGCAGTCGAACCCGTTCTCGGTCATCAGCATCGCCTGGAGGATGAAGTTCTTCGGCACGCCCCCCCCGACCAGGAACGCGCCGGCGCGGCGCGCGTCGAAACAGCAATCGAGGAGGTGGGGCATATCGCGGAAGGCGTCGATCGTCACCCGGTGGGTCTGGGCGAAGAGCCAGTACTGCAACCCGATCATCGAGTCCTGGATCGCCGGGCAGTAGACCGGCACGCCCCTGGCCGCCGCCGCCGCCAGGATCCCGGTCTCGAGGCGGGAACCGATGTGGTGGAGCAGCTCCTGGATCGAGAGGACGCTCCCCTCGGGGATGGCTGAGAACGCCTCCTGCATGAACTCCTCGAAGCGAACGAAGGCCGCGTTCGGGAGGAAGACGTCGTAAATCCGGTTGATCTCGTCGCGGCGGAGCTCGGCGTCGGAGCAGCCGGCCGTGCCCCGGTAGTGGCAGCACCCGATTGCCTCGATTACGTCGTGGGTCAGGTTCGCGCCGGTCGAGACGAGGACGTCGATGTGGCCGCGCCCGATCAGGTCCGAGACGATCCCCCCCATGCCGCCCGGGACCATCGCGCCCGCGAGGCCGAAGAACCGGACCATCCCCGGGTCGGAGAGCATCTCCTGCCAGAGGTCGACGGCGCGGGCCAGCGCTCCTCCGTTGTAGGCGCCAGCCCGGCCGAGCGCATCCACGAGCGCCCCGGCGGTCATGCCGGGTCGGACCTCCACCTGCCGGACGGGTTCGCCGCACTCCATCGGGATGATCTATTGCACTCATCCATGATAACGGATCGTCATGTCGGCGGCGGGGCCGTTGAGCCCGTTACCTCTCCCTCCCGGGGCCGGCTCCCGCCGCATGACGGCCCGGCTACCGGCCCGGGAGCCGCGGGGGGCCGCGGCAGAGGGGCTTCGCGAGGTGCCGGCGCGCGGAGGGGGGGACTTCGTACCAGCCCGGGGCGACCGTCCGCTCCTCGATGACCACCTCGGGCTCGCGGGTTCTCGTCCTGCAGGCCCTGCACTTCCAGCCCCGCCCACGGCCGTCCGAGGTGGTCCGCCGGCCGCAGGAGGGGCAGCGCGGCGGCCTGACCGAGGCTGCCACTGCGACCCGGACGACCCGGAGTTTCTCGAGGTTGAGCGACCCGCGGCGGTACGAGCCGCAGACCACGACGCGGTCGCCCGGGCGGAGGCTCCTGACGACATCCCGGAATCCCTTCGTCGGCTCGTAGGCCATGCAACGGAGTTCGGCCGCCCGGTCGTCGAGCCGGAGGGTCACGTGTCCGCCGTCGCCGGTCGCCGGCGGGGTGGCCACCGTGCCGGCTACGATGTACGACCTCCCTTCGAGGAGGTGCCCGCACCGGCCCGGGACCAGGTGAGCGTCGGTCCCCTGGTTCGTCCTCCAGCACTCCTCGAACGCGGCCGGCTCGGATGAGACGAGGGCGCGGGCCCGCGCCACCCATTCGGGGCTTTCGCCGCGGATCCCGAAGAGGACCGGGTCGGGCGTGTGCGGGACGCAGACGGTCGTCCCCCGCGCCGTGTCCACGGTGTCCCAGGTGTGGGGGCGCGTGACGCCCTCGGCATGGAAGAGTGACCCCGCGTCCACCTGGCGCACCGTGCCCCAGCGTTCCCGCTCGCGGTACACGAGCAGTTCGAATGTCGCGTCGGGGAAGCTGGCGGCGACGGCCGCCGATGCGCCGATCAGGCCGCGGGCGTTGCCGTATCCGCGGAACAGGGCCCCGGCGCCCTCGAGCACCCCGAGTGCCCCGTCGACCGTGCAGAGATCGGTCACGGCCCGGCGGTACCACGCGACCGGGAGCGGTTGATCCGTGACCACGACGCCGGGGTTCGTCATCGGGGCGTCGAGCGGCGCGAACTCCTCGACCGTGCTGCAGGCGAGGCGAAACACGTCTCCGGGATCACCCCTCGCGTCGAGGCAGACCGCCGCGTTTCCCCGGGTCCGGAAAGGCGCGTTCGGGTTGAGCCGGACGAGGCGGCATTCGCTCACCCGGCACCCGGCGGCCCTGAGCCGGCGGGCGAGCAGGGCCCCGAGCCAGGTCGTGCAGAGGCCGTCGGCCGAGTCCGTGTCGTCGAGCCCGATGCGGAGGTCGCCGATCGCCATGATTATAAATCCTGTGGGCCATAGGTCTCATTAAGGCCGATGGTGCAGGAACGGCTCGTCAACAAGGCGGTCAGCGTGCTTCTCATCGCGGGGTTCGCCTGCTCGGAGCGGTGCAACATCCGTCCACGCTCGTTCGACCTGGTAGCGAAGCGGGCGGACCTGCTCCTGATCATCAAGGTCGCGAGCCCGATCGACAACGTCTCCGAGGAGATCGCCCGCGACCTCGACCTGGTCGCGGTCCACCTTGGCGGCATGCCCCTGATCGTCGGCGAGCGAGGGCGCGACACCGAGCTGGAGCGGGGGGCGGTCTACCTCCGCTACGGGATCGCGGCCCTCAACCCCGAGACCCTCTTCGACTACTTCGTCGAGGGTGTCCCCCCGCTCGTATACGCCTCCCCCGGGGGCCTTTACGTGAACATCAACGGGGACATGCTCCGCTCCCTCCGCGAGAGGCGCACCCTCTCGCTCGGAGACCTCGCCCACGCTCTCGGGGTGTCGCGGAGGACGATCAGCAAGTACGAGGCCGGCATGGGCACCACGCTCGACATGGCGATCAAGCTCGAGGAGTTCTTCAACGCCGAGGTGATCGAATCGATCGACCTCCTCTCCTACGCCTCCCACTTCAAAGGCGCGAACTCGCCGGCGGCGCCCGGTACCGACTCCGCTGCCATGTCCGCGCTCATGCGGCTCGGCCTCGAACTGCACCACCTCCGCCGCGCTCCGTTCCAGGCAATGGCCCACTACGAGGAGCAGACGATCCTGGCCGGCTGCGGCTCTGCCCAGAAGGTGATGAAGCGGGCCGGCCTGATCGGCAACCTCTCGGAGATCACGAGGACGCACGCGGTCTGCGTCACGGACGAGGAGGTCCGCCAGAAGCGGATCGGACGGACGCTCCTGATCGGTCCCCGGGCTCTCGGGCGGCTCGAGGACGGCGGGGAACTGCTCGAGCTGATCGGCTGAGAGCAGTACTTTTATATAGAACTACAAACCAAAATTATCGACACATCAGGTGATACTCTTGTCGCAACAGCTTACCGGACAGCCGATATTTATCCTCAAGGAAGGGTCCTCGCGCACCCGTGGACGCGACGCCCAGGGCAACAACATTGCGGCCGCTAAGGCCGTTGCGAACGCAGTCAGGACCACGCTCGGCCCGAAGGGGATGGACAAGATGCTCGTCGACACGATCGGCGACGTCGTGATCACGAACGACGGTGTCACGATCCTGAAGGAGATGGACATTGAGCATCCGGCCGCGAAGATGATGGTCGAGGTCGCCAAGACACAGGACGACGAGGTCGGCGACGGCACGACGACGGCCGTCGTCATCGCGGGTGAGCTCCTGAAGCGCGCCGAGGAGCTCCTCGACCAGGATGTCCACCCGACCGTCATCGCAGCCGGCTACCGGCTCGCAGCGGAGAAGTCCCAGGAGATCCTCCAGGAGATCGCGGTCCCCGTCAAGAAGGGAGACTCCGACCTGCTCAAGAAGATCGCCGAGACCGCGATGACCGGCAAGGGGGCCGAGGCCTCCAAGGAGAAGCTGACCGACCTCGTGGTCCGTGCGGTGAGCATGGTCGCCGAGGATGACGGGTCGGTCGACGAGGACGACATCAAGGTCGAGAAGAAGGTCGGCGGCTCGATCCACGACTCCGAGATCATCGAGGGGATGCTGATCGACAAGGAGCGGGTCCACCCGGCCATGCCGAAGAAGGTCAAGGACGCGAAGATCCTGCTCCTGAACGCCCCCGTCGAGTTCAAGAAGACCGAGGTCGACGCCGAGATCAACATCACGAGCCCGGACCAGCTCCAGGCCTTCCTCGACGAGGAGGAGCGGATGATCCGCTCGATCGTCGACAAGATTGTCGGGTCGGGTGCGAACGTCCTCTTCTGCCAGAAGGGGATCGACGACATCGCCCAGCACTACCTCGCGAAGGCGGGCATCTTCGCCCTGCGCCGGGTCAAGAAGTCCGACATGGAGAAGCTCGCGCGGGCCACCGGCGCCTCGCTCGTCTCGTCGATCGACGCGATCACGACCGAGGAGCTCGGCAGCGCCGGCCTCGTCGAGGAGCGGAAACTCGCCGGCGAGGAGATGACCTACGTCACGGAGTGCCTGAACCCGAAGGCGGTCACGATCCTGGTGCGCGGCGGAACCGAGCACGTGGTCGACGAGCTGAACCGCGCGCTCGAGGACGCGATCCGGGTCGTCTCGGTGGTCGTCGAGGACGGCAAGTTCGTCGCGGGCGGCGGCTCACCCGAGACCGAGCTCTCGCTCCGGCTCAAGGAGTACGCCGCGTCGGTCGGCGGGCGGGCCCAGCTCGCGATCGAGGCATTCGCCTCGGCGCTCGAGACGATCCCGCGCACGCTCGCCGAGAACGCGGGCCTCGACCCGATCGATATGCTCGTCGAGCTCCGTGCTGCCCACGAGAAGGGCCAGAAGACAGCGGGCCTTGATGTCTTCGCGGGGCACCCCGGCGACATGCAGGCGGCCGGCGTGATCGAGCCCCTGCGCGTCAAGACCCAGGCGATCTCGTCCGCGGCCGAGGCCGCAGTCATGATCCTCCGGATCGACGACGTCATCGCCGCGTCCAAGGCGGCGGCCCCGCCGGGCGGCCCCGGCGGCGAGATGGGCGGCATGCCCCCGGGTATGGGCGGCATGGGCGGCATGGGCGGCATGGACTTCTGAAGTCCGCCGGACCGAGATCCCCCCCAGCCTCCCATCCCAGAAACCACGACCCCTTTTTTTCCAGAACTGGCCCGGGAACCCCCCCGCTCGAAGTATCGCGCCTCTTCTCAAAAGAAGACGCCGCCGGCCGCCTCCCACCTCCGGATACCCGCCGAGACGAGCAGCGCGGCCGGCACGGCGAGGACGAGGGACATGAGCCCGAGCCAGGGGGAGGCGAACGAGAGGGCGACGGGCGCGATGATGGGAACGCCGACCTCGCCGAGGTGCGCCGCGAGGACCTTCGGGTCGTAGACCAGCTCGTTCGGCGAGAGCCCCGCGAGATAGATCGTGACCGCCAGCGCCCACGCCGAGAGCCCCAGCGTGACGCCGACAGCCGGGAGGGCGATGGCCCCGCCCCCCGCTGCGAGGGAGGCGACGGCGACGATGGCGGCCTGAACGGCCTGGAGCAGACCGGCCGATGTGAGCTTGGAGCGGATCAGCGTCACGATCCCGACCGGCAGGCAGCCGTAGGGGCCGAACTTGTCGAAAGCGGTCACCCAGGTGTACGCAGTCGAGCCGAGCACGCCGGCGAGCACGGCGAAGATCAGGAGGACGCCGTGCTGCGGCAGGACGCGTTCCAGGAGCGAGATCAGGAACCAGCAGAGGCCGAGCGGGATGACGAGCGCGAAGGCGACCTGTGCCCCGCCGCCGCTCCGCCAGAGGTCGAGCAGGTCTTTGGCCGCGAGCGCCGGGTAGGGCAGCCTCCGGAGGCGGCGGGCGAGGCCGGAGAACCGGTCGGGGTGCCGCCGCTCGTTCCTGCCCGAGAACGGGGAGAAGAGCAGGAGCGAGACGGCAAACGCGACGCCGATCGCGGCGAGGGTGGCAGCGAGGGCTGACTAGGAGAACGAGCGGTAGAGGGCCAGGGGGAGAAACGTCGGGGTCGCGCCGGTGACGAGGATGAGGCCGGCGAAGACGGCCACGAGAGCGGCGAACGCGGGCCTCGAGCGGCCCCAGACCGTGCTGACCAGGAAGAGGCCCGCGAGCCCGCAGAGGAACGCGAGAAGCAGGGTGACGGCGAGGCGGAGCACGGTTCCGGGCGCGAGCCCGGCGAACGGCGACGCAAGGGCGACTCCCGCGATCACCGGGAATATCCAGAGCAGGAGGTAATAGACCGTGTCCTTCGCGACGAACACGGCGAAGATCCGGCGCTCGGAGACGGGCAGGGTCCGTGCCGCGTACGCGACGAACGAGGCCTGGCCGAAGCGGCGGTTCATGGCCTCGTTCCCGACGAGCCCGAACCCCCCGACCATGACGCCGGCCAGGAGGAAGAGCAGGTGGACGATCGTCGCGAGGTCGCCGGCCGGCAGCGCGGCGTTCACGACGGGCACGAGGACCGTGCCCATGCACGCGATCGCTCCCACCAGGACCGGGAAGAGCGCGAACCCGATCGAACCGGAGAGCTCGGAGTGGATCCTCCACTCCTCCCTGAACATCGCGACGAAGAGGTCAGGCATCAGAGGATCCCCGTCCTACCAGGGAGAGGAAGACCCCGGGAAGGTGCCGCCCGGTCTCCCGGAGGTCGTCGGGCGTCCCGGCATGGAGCAGCCGTCCCCGATGGAGGATGGCGTCGTTCGTGCAGATCTCCTCGGCCACCTCGAGGATGTGGGTGGAGAGGAAGACCGTGTTCCCCCGGCGGACGTAGTCGATCAGGTACTCCTTGACCTGGTGCTGCACGATGGGGTCGAAGTTGACCCGGGGCTCGTCGATCAGGGCGAGCGAAGGGCGGTGGAGGAAGGCCTGCGCGAACATCAGCTTCTGCCGGGTGCCGCGGGAGAGGTCTTTGCAGAGGACGTCGCGCTTCTCGTTGAAGTCCAGGAACTCGAATCACCAGTCCGCTGCCTCATCCGTCCCCTCCAGGTTCCTGATCGAGCCGACGAACCGCAGGCATTCCGCGGCCGTCAGGAACGACGGCGGGGTCTCCTGTTCTGGGATGATCCCGAGCCTGCTGCGGACCCCCTCCGGGTCGGTGGCGGGATCGATGCCGAGGACGGTCGCCGTCCCCGAGGTCGGACGGGCCTGCCCGGTCAGCATCCGGATCGTGGTCGACTTGCCCGAGCCGTTCGGACCGCGCAGCCCGTACACCGAGCCCCCGGGCACATCGAGCGAGAGGCGGTCGACCGCTATCGTGTCGCCGTAGTGTTTCGAGAGCCCCCTTATTTCAATGATCATGGCCAATTTTTATTATGGTCCTCGGCAAGTAATGAAGAACACTCTCCACCCGTCTCCTGGAGGGAGGTCGGGATAGAACAGAACGAGGATTCGACCGGAGGGATCCACGGCGCGGATCCGGTGGAATGTCCAACGCTAGTACCGTTCCAACGGCGAGTAAACCATCACTCGCGGCTCCCTCCCCTCTCCGCTCCGCGCCCGGCATCGAGAGAGGAGGATGGGTCAGAAAGCCCCGGTGTTGGGACTCCCGCCTCGGTCCGGGCCTGTCGGGAGGGAGGGCAAGTCTCGCTGGGTCCGGCCCGCCGCCCGAATAGAAAGCCCTGTCCGTCTTCACGGGCGTCCGGCCCGGCGGAGATACGCCGGCGACGCGGGGAATGGGGGCGAACTCAGGACTCGACCTGGCCGACCAGGTTCTCCATGACGCCGTCGATCGCGTTCCAGGTCGGAGAGTCGGCGTGGCGGAGGATATACGGTCGTCCTTCGTCGCCGGCTTTCATCATCTCCGGGTCGAGGGGGATCGTCCCCAGGTAGGGAACGCCGTGGTCCCGCGCGGCGTTCGCGCCGCCGCCCCTCCCGAACATGTCGACCGTTCCGCCGCAGTGGGGGCAGACCATGCCGCTCATGTTCTCGACGATCCCGAGGACCGGGATCTCGAGTTTCTCGATGAACTTGAGCGCCTTGACCGCGTCGAGCACCGCGACGTCCTGCGGGGTGGTGACGATGATCGCGCCCCGGAGGTTCGGTGCGAGCTGCGCGATGGTGAGCGCCTCGTCGCCGGTGCCGGGCGGGAGGTCGACGACCAGGTAATCGAGCGGACCCCAGTCCACATCCTCCAGGAACTGCTGGATCACCGACATCTTCATCGGTCCGCGCCAGATCACCGGGGAGTCTGGCCGTGAGAGGAGGAATCCCATCGACATGGCCGTGAAGCTCCCGGTGACCTGGACGGGTTCGATCTTCTGCCCGGAGATCGCCGGGACCTGTCCCTCGAGGCCCAGCATCTTGGGGACGCTCGGGCCGTGCAGGTCGAGGTCGAGCAGGCCTACGGTGCGCCCGTGGTTGGCGAGCGAGTAGGCGAGGTTGACAGCGACGGTGGACTTGCCGACGCCACCCTTTCCGCTCAGCACCAGGATGACGTGCTTCACGTCTATCCGGGCTCGGGGAGGTAGGGAACCCCGCGCCTCCCCCTGCGGTTCGGCGGAGGCCCCTCCTGCGTTCGGCTCTGCCTCGGTCTCGTTCCTGTCGGTTGCCTGTTGGGTCATGGGATTGATCTCTCCGTGTGGTTTCTCGGTATGTGTGAGTGTGTGTGCAGCGTGCGCGGTCGCGAGACGGCACGTTTCATAACTGCAGCCGCCGGGCGATCCCCGGGAGGGCGCAGGGGCGAAGGTCCTCGACAGCCCGGGCGACCGTCTCCTCTCCCATCACGGCCAGGGCCATGCCTCCTGCCTCCCCGGGAGCCCGCCGGGCATCCTCTCACCAGGGCTCGCCGGGGTTCGACTGCGGCTTCCTGGCCGGGTTCCCGGGCAGGGACACAGGTCAGCATGTGGCCCGGTACCCCCGACTCGCGTCGTTCCATCGTCACACCGCTCCGGCGACGGCAGCAGGCGGTCGGGCCTCGTCATGGGATCGGCGACCAGTGCGGAGGGTGGGATCGACGATACAGGACATGGGTGTGCCGGGCCCGGCGGCTCAGTGCGACTCGCAGTCCCCGGTGCAGTGGTCGTGGGTGCAGGCGCTCGCGCCCCCGACGAGCGCCCCGGTGGCGAAACCCCGTGCGGCGTCGTCGACCGGCCCGTGAACCCCGAGAACGACCTCGATCCCGTTCTGGCAGAACAGGTCGATCGCACGCGGACCCATCCCGCCCGCGATCACGACCTCGATCCCCCGTTCGGCGAGAAAGACGGGGAGAAAACCCGGAGAATGGCCGGGGTTCGCGATATCCTCGTGTCTCTCGGGGACGTTGTTCTCGATGGCGTACACTGCGTATCCCTCGCAGTGACCGAAATGTTCGGAGACTGCAGCTCCTTCTTTGGCAATTGCTATCTTCATGTTCCTCACTCTCCGCGGAACCGTCCGCCGCATACCCGGAGATCCAGAGTGCGCGACTGCCAGGTCTCCCCGGGCAGTGCTGCCAGGGGTCCTGCGGGGATCCGACCCGCGGATGGCGACGACCCGGGTCTGGGGTGACCTGTGCCATCGAATCCAGGTATCGTATCTCCTTTGTCGATGTCCCGACAGATATTTACACATATGCGCTTTAATGGAAAAAAGGCAGCTCTCGGGGCACACGGGCACGCCACCCGCTTTCCGGGGGTTCCTGCCACGTGCTTCCAGGCTGGACGGTTCGACCTTCTCGACAGAGCTAACCGGCGACCGCCGGTTATATTCACGCGCGGTGTCCGGACCGTCCGGGCGCCCGGGTATGATCCCGTGCCCGGGAAACGGCTCCTTGGTTTCTCTCTCCGTGGTGGCGAGCGGCGGTCAACGGACCGTGTCTTTCCCCTGAAACGACCCGATGGAGAGGGTCGTTGACACCCGGGCCGGGAACGGACGGACTGCCCGGAGCGGGCCGTGCGGGGGATCAGCGGTGTCTCGTCGCGACGAAACGCCCTGCCAGGCGGGGTGTCCGCGGGCGCCGGCGGATCACGGTTCCCGGCAGGTCCTGAGCGCGAAGAGCGGTGCCACCCTCCATGCCGCCGGACTGCTCCCGTATCACCGCCCCCCCCGGCACCGCCGGCTGAACGGCGCCATCTGCAGGCATGCAGGGTGATGGAACGCGCAATACGGGGAGAACACCGGTCGATGCGGCGGTCTTTCATGGATGACCCCGTCGCCCGGGTGAACAGGATCACACCCCCGCCGGCCCGGACGACGGGATTCCCGCGACGGTTCCCATCGGGCGCTTGTTCCCGGAACGGACCGCCGGACACCCGCGGAGGCGGTCGTGTGAGCGCCTGAATTCGAGACTCAAACAGGTTGTGCCAAGAACACAAACCTTACTATGGTCCCGCCCCTTGTGTGATCGAGGAGGAATTCGTATGAGCAGCCAGTCTCCCGAGGAGGCCTTCTGTCGCCGCAGGGGTCGGCCCAGGATGAACCGGTTGATCTCGTCCCAGGGACCGCTCCGATGTTTTGCCCCCCAGTGCAAACATTCGGGGGAGAGCCCCGGGTCGGTCCTCATGCAGCCAGCAGAGATTGAGATCCTCCGCCTGGTCGACCTGGAAGGGCTCCAGCAGGAAGCGGCTGCGAGCGTCCTCGGCATCTCGCGGAAGACGCTATGGCGTGATCTGCACGAGGCCCGGCGCAAGGTAACGGACGCCCTCGTCAACGGCCTGATGATAGAGATGGCTGGCTGCCGGGGTGCCGAGGAGGGGCGCTGTCCCCGGCGAGATCGGGCGGGCTGTCCGTATGCCGCGGGGGATGTCTGCGGCGCCGAGTGCGGGTATTCTCCCGAGACCGGCCGGTCCGGGACGCGGGTTCCCTGATCGTTAAGTATTTTCGCTCATATGTGCAACAATTGCCCATCGGTCCCCGGCGACGGCATCTGATTTCGGGGATTCGGGGAGGCAGGAAACCGTGGGTGAAGACGAAGGAGTGAGTTGCGAGAGCGGCAGCTCTGCTGAAGCCGTTACTCTGAGCGACGGCGGCCAGGCCGCCATCCCGCTGATCACGCTCGATCGGCTCTGTATGGACTTCGACGGCAAGCGCGCGCTCAACGATATCTCGTTCCAGTTACGGGAGGGCGAGATAATCGGGGTCATCGGCCGTTCCGGGGCGGGCAAGACCGTGCTGATGCACCTGCTCCGGG